>FWPV01004079.1_pt1 | contig 31710 bp, 21 predicted proteins | sample 2228371 | NCBI WGS metagenome assembly FWPV01 (sample SAMEA103939776, study PRJEB20133) | metagenome
CAGATTGCCCCGACCATCGGCTGTCCGCCGGGAGGCTAGGAGCGTGTGACTGCCGTAGCGGCCAGGTTGCAGTGGGCGCCACCGGGTTGTCCAGAAGCCCAGGCGGCTGGGGAGCTGCCGCTTCGACTGTGCCCCCGGGGCCGAGAACTCCGGCCACGTGCCGATCTCCATACGGTCTCGCTCGCGCCGCCCGTGGTCACACGACTTGGGCCGGGCGGGAGTTGAGGCGGGTAACTGGCTCCGCCAACCCGGCCGGCTGGATGCCTGGCCAGGCTGCGACCGGAGTGTGGTACAATCGGCGCCGCGGTTTCGCGGCGCCAAGCGAAGGAAATGCGGAGATGAGGCTACCGGGTATGCGCGTCGGGGGGGTTTCCGTTGCGGCTCGGCACCTGCTGCCGGCCGCCCTGGCCATGCTGGGCATGGTCGTCACTTTCGTCCTCGTAGCCGCCATGCAGGAGATCCCCTTCGCCGAGCCAATGCCCGGCCGTATTGTGTACAACCGGGCGGGCGACAGCACCTCCGCCTTTGCCATCGATCTGTTTGTGGCCGATGCCAACGGCGACAACGAGCGTCAGCTGACCAACACGGTCGACTCAACGGTATATGGCTCGGCGGCGGGTGAGGATGGGCCTCGCTGGTCACCGGACGGCGAGGAGGTAAGCTTCTCCACGCTCGACCGTAACGGCCTGGCCTCGATCTGGATCGTACCCCAGGCGGGCGGAACGCCTACACCCCTCGCCCGCGCCGACGGCGAGCAGGGTGGCGACCCAGCATGGCATCGGGACGGCCAATGCCTGGTCTACGCTGGTGCTCACGTCGGAGAAGGCGACAGCACTTTGGACCTCAAGCGTGCTTGCCGCGATGGGTCCAGTGTCACACTTCTCGACACGGCCGACCTCGATGAGCGTAGCCCGGACGTCTCGCCTGACGGTCAGACGATTGTCTACCAATCCCGGCGGGCGCCAAGCAGCGTCCACGACCGGTTTGACTGGAGTCTGAGACTCATCGATCTAGACGGCAGCAACGATCGACTGCTGTATACTCCGCCCAGTGGGAGCGCGACGAGCCCTCGCTGGTCGCCGGACGGCCGGCGGATTGCCTTCGTTGCCGGCAGCTTCATGGGGCTGGGAACCGTGAGCGTGCTCGACCTGTCCAGCGGCCAGGTGACGGCCCTGGCCAGAACGGCTGGTGGCCCCTTGTCCTGGTCACCGGACGGCGCGTACATTCTCTTCTACAATACCGCCGCTGGTGGCCCCCAGCTGCCAGTAGCCATCGCCGCGACCTCGCAGCAACCAACCCAGGAAGGGCAGTTCCTCGGCCTCTACGTCTACGATTTCGCCCGGCGTGGTCTATGGCGGCTGCGGGGCGCCGCTGGAGGTGCCAACGCTGACCCGATGGGCTACCGGTGGGGAGCCGCGGCCGATTGGTGGGGCCCATCGCCGACGCCGACGGCGACAGCAGAGGCCACCGCCGAGGCCACCCCCAGCGCGGAGCCGACGGAGCCTGTGCCCTCAGCAACGCCCACGGAGGAGGCCACTGAGTCGGTGACGCCCACCGCGACGGTTCTGGCGACCCTAACCGCTTCTCCATCGCCGACGGTCACCACACCCACGCCGCCGACCAGCTGGCGGCAGGTGTACCTGCCTATCACGCGCAAGGACTAGCTTCAGCCCTCCGCAGAGGAGCGGTCAACCGGAAGCGGCTCGGCGACTTTGGCCTGCTTCTCCCGGGCTGGCGGTAAATGCCCATCCACCGCGGGCCGTAACTTCAGTTCTCGTGAGTTCGGTGCAACGACCTTTGTCACGCCGCCGGCTTTCAGCCCTTCCGCCCCTCGGCACCCGGCACCGGCCCTAATGGCAGCCGACCCGCCACTGGACACTGTTGTAAAGCGGATGGAAGGGGACTGAAGGGTTCGATAGGTCCAGACACTCGCGCAACGGGTTCATAGGACTGACCGGCTTGCCAGGATCCAGCGGCATCAGCCAGCCGTAGTAGCGGAACGGGTTCGCCAGCGCATCCAGGACCACCACGCGCGGTACCCGTTTGGCTACTGTCCCGCACACACAGGTCGGTGGCTCATACGTCGGGCTCGGCGTTGGCGACCGGGTGATCGTGGGCGTGCGGGTAATGGTCGGCGTGCGGGTTAGCGTCGGCGTCCGGGTGATCGTCGGGGTCAGAGTCACCGTCCGGGTGAGCGTCGGAGTGCGGGTGTCGGTCGGGGTGTAAGTGACCGTCGGCGTCAAGGTGATCGTTGGCGTATCGGTCTCGGTCGGCGTCAAGGTGATGGTTGGTGTCAGGGTAATGGTCGGCGTGTCTGTAGGCGTCGACGAGACCGTGGGAGTGGGTGTGTTGGAGGGGGTGTCGGTGACCGTTGGCGTGAGGGTGATCGTTGGCGTGGCCGTGGCGGTGGCCGTCGAAGTGCTGGTGGCGCTGGCACTGGGGGTGTGAGTCGCCGTCGCGGTGGCGGTTGCCGTCCTGGTCGCTGTGTTGGTCGCCGTGTCGGTAGGCGTGGCGGTCCGGGTGGGTGTTGGCGTGTCCGAAGGTGTCGGGGTAATGGTCACCGTTGCCGTGTTGGTCGGCGTTGCCGACGGCGTGAAGGTCAGGGTCGCTGTCGGGGTGGCTGACGGGGTGAAGGTCTGAGTCACCGTGGGAGTGGCCGACGGCGTGAACGTCTGAGTGGCCGTCGGCGTGTTCGATGGCGTGAAAGTTGGCGTCGCCGTCGGTGTTATCGTTGGCGTCTCGGTAACGGTCGGCGTGAGAGTCATTGTCGGCGTGTCGGTCACCGTCGGCGTGAGCGTCACCGTGGGCGTGTCGGTCCTGGTAGGTGTGCTGGTAGCCGTCGCCGTGGCCGTGGCCGTGGCCGTCAGGGTAGGGGAGGGAGTCATCGTTTGGGTGGACGTCGGCGTGGCCGAGGGAGTGGGTGTCCGGGTCGGCGTCTGAGTCGCGGTAGGGGTGCTGCTCGAGGTGGGTGTGACGGTGGGGGTCGCGGTACTGGTCGCCGTGGCCGTGCGCGTCGGCGTTGGGGTCGGGGCAGTGAAGACCACCTCATCCCAGTTGACGCCTTTGGTGCCACTCTGGCAGTTCACCCCCGGCTGAAGCGTCAGGAGGGCGCTGCCCGGTTGATAGCCGCCAGGCGGGAATAACTCGACATAAACAAGAGTGAGCCACCCCGGCAGACCCGGCGTGACGAACCAGCCGTCGGGTCCGGTCAGGCCGATGCCGTATGGAGCGCCGTACGAGTAATAGACAATAACATTGGGGAAGGGATCCGGAGGGTCAGGTGGCGTCACGAGAGCCCGAACCGCTACACACAGCGGCGGGCCGGGAGTCATGGTGACGGTGGCGGTCGGAGTCGGCGTTATCGTTGGGGTAGAGGACGCTGTCGGCGTTCGAGTAGGGGTGCGAGTTGGCGTTGCCGCCTGGTGAATACGCACCGCTCGCCCGCCACTGCGCCCGTGCACCGCGACAACCCCTCGGTCGACAGGGGCGGTAAACAGCAAGCCCGCCAGCCCGAGCCCAGCAAGGACACCGGCATGTGGTCGCATGGCTCTTCCCCTTTTGGCCTGGACCTGCGGCACTTTCAGAGGTCAGTCTTGAATTCGGCTGGCCGCCACGGTGCCGGTTAGAATAACATTATAGCGGAAATGGCCGTTGAGATCAACGACCGGTGTGCCCCATTCGCCGCGGCAAGCCTGCAGACTTCTTGAGATGCCGGACCGAGGAGATGGGGCAGGGCACAGGTGATGGCTGGCCAGTACCGGCAAGCCTTGACGCTTTCTTCTGGAGTGAGTAGTCTCGCTGTTCGTCGTCCACAAGCGATAACAGTCGAGGAGTCAGCGATGCTTGATTACGCCGCCTCTAGTGGACTCGCGCTGCTGGTGACCTGGATCGTGAACGCGATCATCCTCGTGATCGTCGACCGCCTCAGGATCGGACTGCGCGTCCGCAGCTTTGGCTACGCTTTGTTAGCCGCTGCCGTGATTGCCATCATCGGCGCCGCGGTCAACCACCTTCTGGGCTTCCTGGGAGTGAATGTGGCCGCGAGAGGACTGGTCGGGTTCATAGTGGCCATGCTCGTCAACGCTTTCATCCTCTGGCTGGCGGCCCAGATCACCCCCGGCTTCAAGATCCGCTCGTACACCGCAGCGGTGGGCGTGGCAATCGTGATCGCCGCTATTGGCTGGCTCATCAGACTGTTACCCTGGCCAGGAGCATGATCTACGGCGGCAGACCGGCGACACGGAATAGGTCGCCGAGCCGTGCCCGGAGCGCCCTGGCTAGCAGCCCAAAGCGAGAGAATTGGGGCCCGAGTCCGACGAGTACTCGCTGGAGGCCGTCCCGGATTGCTCGGCGCGGCTGCGCAAGACCGGACACTTCGTGGCCAGCCGATGGCCGTGACAAGCTCGGGGCTGCCCAGATCGCCAGCAGCCCCGCTGGGCCCCAGGATAGCTACGGGGACGGCGGCCCTTCAGGCCGTCTGGACAGCCGGGCTGCAGCAGGCATCTGACGACCCCAAGTCGGCAGCCAAGCCGCCACTCTGGGTGGCCCAAGAAGCGTAGCCGCGCAAGGCTCTTGGCGGGTGCGTCCGTGAGGCTTATCATATGTCCGGTCCATCAGCACTCATAAGCGCATCCACCACGAAAGTACCCGGCAGCTGTGCAATGGAACCCGACCGTGTCTCCACTATCGAGCGTTCTCATCGCCTCGGTTGGGTGGTAGTTGCTGTGGCGCTGGCCATTTCCGCCTGTGCCGGTCCGCGCCAAATAGCTATTCCATCGCGTGACGCCACCGCCACGGCAAGAGCAGCTGCAGCCCGGGCCGAGTTTCTGGCCACTCTTGACGCCATCCTCCACGGCCCGACTCGGACCCCGACGGTTACGATGACCTGTGCCGGTCCGCGCCAGACACCTATTCCGTCGTTTCACGCCACCGCCACGGCAAGAGCAGCTGCAGCCCGGGCCGAGTTTCTGGCCACTCTTGATGCCATCCTCCACGGCCCGACTCGGACCTCGACGGTTACCATGACGCCCTATCCGTCGCGCACCCCCTTACCTTCCCCGACGCCTTTCCCAGAGGCGCTCCACGACCCGAACATGCCTGTTCCGCCCAGCAGCTTGGTGGCCTGGTACGACGGCAAGTTCGTCTGGGCTGTGAGGGATAGCCGCACCATGCAGATCGCTGAGGTCGGCGAAGCGTCTTGCCGGCTGTGGCCGTCTTCGTCGGCTCGTCGGCTGGCATATGTGTGCGACTATGGTGCAGGATGGACGCTCTGGTTTGCCAAGCTCGACGCCGACCCTGCCACCGAGCCGGCAAAGATGCTCGAGGAGCAGGCACTGTCACACTTGCGACCTGTTCCCCCATATGCGCCGCCGGAGGCAGGGGTCTGGCCTTGTTACATCGCCTGGTCGCCAGACGACCGGGGCATCGTGTTCACACTTGCCGACGTTTGGGAGGCTGAACACGGAGGTTTCGCCAAGAGCGACGATCTATGGTGGTTGGATGACTCCGGCAGCCCTCCACGCCAGCTGTTGGCGCCCGGTCAAGGGGGCCCGGCGGTATTCTCGCCGGATGGCGCCTGGCTGGCGTTCACACACATCGTCAAGCACCGAACCGGCAGCCGTGAGTATTGGCGCTCGGTTGTCGCAGCGTTTGATCCCGTCTCGGCCATCGCAGGCACGGCCACGCCCGTCCAGCTGCTCGAGGCACCTCCTTTCTCCAGTCAGTCAGAATGGACTGTCTACCATGGCCTGCGTTGGGACCAAAGCAGCCAGTACCTCTACGTGGCCGTAGGTCGCGAGAACGAGGACCTTGATGGCTGGGCGGCGCTGGACGGTCCCGTTGACCTCGTGCGGGTCGGCCTCGATGGCAGCCGCGAGACGGTCAGGAGTTCTCGCCCCCTTTACGTGCCCTGGCAGCAGTTTCCGAACGTGCGGTGGTCGCCCGATCTCTCGCGCATCGTGGCGCCCTACGAGCCAGCCACGAGGCTTCCTGACCCCGGCCCGGATTCGACTACGGAGCTGGGGCCCACCGCGGTGCTCGTGGCGCAGGCGCTATCGCTTGAGCGGTGGTACCCCTCCGATCCGCAGAATCCCAACGCCCCTGCAGTAGCCCGGCTTGTCCTCGTCGCTGCCGACGGCCATTGGCGCGAGATCGCCCCGCGGGCCCTGATTTGGGCGAAGGCCCCGCCGCCCGGTGTTCTGGGCGAGTAGTCGATGCTCGACGGTGCCCGCCGACAACGTTGCCTTGCCAGCAACCACGCTGTCATACCCGTCCTGTTGGCAGGGCGCGTTTTGGTCCCCGCCGAGCCCGGGGCAGGTCGATCCAGCTCACTCAGCCGGAGGCCCCGCTCGGTTTGAATTCAACCTCCTCGGGTCGCACCTTTCTTGCTTGCCCTCCACAGCGACCTCCACCTTGTCAGCGCTATGTCGCACTATGGATATTATGTACAGCAGAATCAGTTGTTGACATAACGCCAGATTCCGCAGCGCTGCCGGCCACCATCTGTTATCCATCGGCCCGCCGCAGTGGCTTGTGCCGCGGCCCCAAGGCGCAGGCCTGGCGCGCGTGGCCCGAGAACCTAGAGACCCCGAAGAGCTCCCGGCCTCCCTGGCCGAGCCAACCTACGCCTTGGGCACCACGTCAAACCAGGGCACGGCGTAAGGTTTGCCGGCGCGTAGCGGCTGGTCAACTGAGGTGCCATTGAACGCTGCCAGCTCCCGCGCCCATTGCATGCGCACCGCGTAGGGGGCGTCCGGGCGGCCGGCAGCGTAGCCAGCGAACTGTGCCCAGCCCTGGCCTGGCTGAACGATTGCCGTCGGCTGCACGGCTGCCGACAGCACCGGCCGCCACTGGGGATCCGCCGCTCGTGTCCGGGCCGCTGGCAGCCTGGCGCTCGTCTCATAGCCGCGCAAACTGGCCAGACTGCGCCGCAGCTCGGTATTGATGACGATGGCGTTGTCATTATGTAAATCGCCGCTGTTCCCGATGAACCATGTGCAGCCAACCACCTGGCCCGAGGCCGCAGCCCGGGCCAGTAACCTCTCCATAGCCAGCAGCGTGGTCGAGGTTCGCGCCCGGTCAGCGTGGCTGAAGGTACCGCACTCGCTGAATAGCGTGGGCTTTCCTGGAAACTGCGCCAGGCTGCCACCTGGATCGTGCGGCTTACCGGGCTCGCGAGCGTCCCGGTAGCCCTCGGGACGGAAATCGCGCAGCATGTGCCAGTACTGCTCTTCCCCACCGGGCACCGTCCGCTGGCCATCGGGCCAATTGAGATGCCCGTAAGGATGTGTGCCCAATAGATCGCAGTACTCGACGGCCTCGCGCACCGCAGGAATCTGGTATTCCCCATCGGGCACGTCAGCCTCGTCTGGATCGTGCCCCTGCGCAAAGGCTGACCAGCATGAGAGCGCGCGGCGCCCCGGGATGAGCTGGTCGACCGTCTTCCAGAAGGTCAGGTTCCAGCGAGCCACGGCTTCATAGTGGCGGCGCGTGCGATACTGCCACTGGTTGAGCGGGCTGCTGTCGCCGCACTCGTTATGTAAATTCTGCTCATTGGCCGCCGAAATGCACACGTAGGGGTCGTCCCAAAGGTTGTAGAGCTTGCCGCCGCTGACGACGCGCTCGAGCAGCCGCACCGCATGTTCGGCCCATTTCTTGGGGTCCAGTACCGTCCAGTTGGGATGGTAAAGCCGGACGTGGATGAGCCGCTCAGGTGCCGGCGGAATCCCCTGCGGCTCCCAGCCGTCACGCAGCTTGACGAACCAGTACTCATTCTCCGGATCTCCCCACTGGTCAGCCAGCGTGTCACGAGGCACAAGCAGATGGTGCAGGATCGTAACGGCGCCCGTCGCCTTCGCCGATGCGATCTGGTCCTCCACGAACCAGTGTCGCTCGTTGGAGATGTGCATACCATTGACCACCCGTGGCGGCATAGCTGGACTCCGTGGCCCGCTAGTATAACCGTTTCGGCCAGCCGGCGTCGCGTCCCAGGCGACCGCTGGGAACCGATGCCCGCCAATGCTAGAATCGAGCTTAGTCTTATGCGCAGACTCCTTCGCTGGATGCTAACCGCCTTCGTAGCAGCAACGGCTATCACGCTGGCCTTCGCCAGCGGCTTTGAGACCGCCCGGCGGGCGCCGGACTTGCTGGCCGCGCACGGCGGCCTGGGTACGCGGGCGCTCGATTGGCTGCGGGCGCGGCACCTGCCCACCAGTTCGGTCGGGGCACCCGCGACCGACAGCCCGGCCGAAGCCAGCGCGCCTGACAGTTCCGACGATTTCCGGCTTTTCTGGGAGGCCTACAACCTCGTCGAGACGCAGGCCTACGGTGAGCTGCCGCAGACCACGGAGCTCACCTACGGGGCGATCCGCGGCTCCTTGCGGGCCCTGGACGACCCGTTTACCGTGTTCACCGACCCCGTGGTCACGGAAGTGCAGCGGCCGGAACTCAACAGCGTGTTTGAAGGCATCGGCGCATACGTGGGGACTAATGATGCCGGCCAACTTGTCATCGAGACGCCGATGCGCGGACAGCCAGCCGAGCGGGCGGGCATCATGGCCGGCGATATCGTGCTCAAGGTTGACGACAGAGATATCACCGGCATGGACGTGGAAGATGCCGTGCTGTTGATCCGCGGCCCGAAGGGTACCACGGTCCGACTGACCATACTCCGCCAGGGCCACGCCACGCCCCTTGAGATCACCGTGGTGCGAGACAGAATCGATATCCCTTCGGTAAACGAGGTACGGACTCTGGATGAGCTGGACGCCCCAGACGTCGGCTATGTGCAGCTAACGATGTTCGCCGCTGATACGACCGCTGAGCTTCGCTCGGCCCTGGACGAGTTGCGTCGAAAGGGCGCCAAGGCGCTCATTCTGGATCTGCGCAATAACCCCGGTGGCTACCTTGACACGGCGATTGGCGTTACCAGCCAGTTTCTGAGCGATGCGGTCATTGCCTACCAGGAGGACAAAACGGGCAGACGAATTTCCGAGCGGGCGAAGGCCGGCGGCCGTGCGTTGGACCTGCCCCTGGTGGTCTTGATCAACCGCGGCTCGGCTTCGGCGGCCGAGATCGTTGCCGGCGCTATTCAAGACCACCGGCGGGGCACGCTGGTTGGCGAGACGACCTTTGGCAAGGGCTCGGTGCAGAACGTTCACGACCTGCCAGACCGCTCTCAGGTCCGAGTGACAATCGCCGCCTGGCTAACGCCGAGTGGTCGATTGATCCACCGGCGTGGCATCGAGCCCGATATTGTTGTTCGCCTGACGGCCGATGATGTCGCCAACAAACGGGACCCCCAGCTTGAGCGAGCCGTGCTAGCCGCCAGAGAGGCTCTGCAGTCGAGGTGAGGTCGTCTGTCATGTCCTCGTGGCGCCGCACCTTCGCGCTCAGCTTCCTTCTACTCATGGGGGCCTGGATCGCTGGCTTTGCCTTCGGCTGGCCGCGGACCACCCTCTCGACGCTGGCACCCCCCGAAGTGGCGCCGCCCCCGAACTTTCGCCTCTTCCGTGACGTCTGGGAGATCGTGAATCGCGAGTTTTACGGCGAGCGGCCAAGCACGAGAGCGATAACGCAGGGAGCGATCCGCGGCCTAGTCGCGGCCCTCGACGACCCGTTCGCCACCTACCTACCAGGCGACGGTGGGGACGAGAACATGGATCAGCCTGGCCCGGCCCATGCCGACTCACTCGGTCTGTGGTTCGAGGCCACGCCGCAGGGGGCGATGGTTCTGACCGCCGAACCGCGGTCGCCGGCAGCCGCTGCCGGCCTTCGCCCAGCGGACATCGTTCTGGCTGCCGGCGACGAGCCGCTGGGTGGGCGTGACCGCCAGGCGGTCCTGAGTCTACTGCAGGGGCCTGTCGGCTCGACTGTAGTCCTTGCGGTACGTCGCGGTTCGGCGCCACCCACGGCCCTGGAGCTGACCCGCGGACAGCCGCTGCACCCACCAGCGGTAACCAGCCGCCTGGAGGGCGACGCGGCATACGTGCGCCTCGGACCGTTTGTTGCCGAGCTGCTGCCGGCTCTGGACCGTGCCCTGGCTGAGCTACTTGTGGCCTCGCCACCAGCGATGGTCATTGATCTCCGTGACAACCCGGGCGGAGAGCTGGCGGTGCTGCAGGCAGTGGCCAGTCGGCTCATCTCCGGTCCGATCTACCGCACCCAGGCTCGCGACGGTAGCCAGACAGACCAACTGGCTTCGGCCGACGGACCTCACTATCCCCTATCGCCGCGATTGGCTGTCCTGGTCAACCGTGGAACCGTCGGCGAGGCCGAGATGCTGGCGGCGGCATTGCGAGACCGGCACGGAGCTCGCCTGGTGGGCGAGACCACTTTTGGCAAGGGTCGCTTGCAGAACGTCTTCATCCTCTCCGATAGCTCGGCTCTGCGGCTTACGGTTGCCGAATGGGTGACCCCGCGGGGTCAGGTAGTGGAGGGACGCGGACTCACTCCTGATCGACGGCTGGCCACGTCTGCCGCCGACCTGGCGGCCGGCCATGACCGACAGCTGGAGGCTGCGCTAGACCTTTTGGGAGTGGGACCACGAGCGCAGGCCAGAGAAACTGGCCATGGCTGAGAAGACCGTCGCCAGCAACCGGCGAGCACGCCATGAGTACCACATCATCTCTACGCTGGAGGCCGGATTGGTGCTCACCGGCAGTGAGATCAAGAGCGTGCGCGCCGGCCGCGTAAGCCTGCAGGAGGCTTACGCCGTCATCGAGAATGGCGAGGTATGGCTCGTTGGGGCTCACATCGCCAGTTATCCGCTGGCCGGCTACGCCGACCATGAGCCAACACGGCGCCGCAAGCTGCTCTTGCACGCCCGCGAGATTCGCCAGCTGGCTCATGAGGTTCGAGCCAAGGGCGTAACCCTGGTGCCACTGCGGATGTACCTCCGCGACGGACGCGCCAAGATCGAGCTGGCTCTGGCGCGGGGCAAGAAGCAGTACGACAAGCGCGAGGCAATTCGTCGGCGCGAAACGCAGCGCGAACTGGAGCGCGAACTGCGCCATCGTTAGACCGAAGGGGCGCTCCGCCCGCGCGGCTTCCCTCACGGCTGAGCACCACCGCGCCAGACGCCGTATCCTTCGCCCCTTCGCCTGGAGCCTGGTTGCAGGACCAGGCGGAAGTCCCGCCCAACCTGTAGCTGGCGACAAAACGAGTTTGCACGCCTTGCCTTGTGTCAAATAGAGCAGTGTGACGCGCGTCGCACCGTGGGCGTCGCTCCGGGCCCAGTGCAGGACTCGCTAGGCAGCCCAGGGGAACCAGCCTGAGCTGGCCGTTGCCCGAGGGGCTTACGACCAGGCACTCGAGGCCGAGCTGGTGTGTTTGAGCTGGTCCGCCCTGGCCAGGCCGATGGACGAAGGCCTCAGCATGCCCGACACCCTGGTGCAGCTGCGCGTTGCCTGGGCTCGCAGGCTGGGGATAACCTGGGTATGAGCTGTGTATATCCGCCCTGGCCTTCGCCAAGGCACAAGGCCGGCCTGTAGATAAGTCCGCCGGGAATTCTACGCTAGAGCTCTTGACTTTCCCTGCCGCCCGTGCTAAACTGGAGTTGCCAGGTTCTAGGCAGCCCTTGCCAGGTTCTAGGCAGCCCTGACGGCTCAAAGTCCGCTCGCTGTCCAGGGACTGGGCGGGTGAGGGGTGATCATCCGCGCCGTTGCTGCTTGCTCGTTCTCCCGGTGGCTGGCCTTTCTCGCCGCGGCCGGCGCCCTTTTTGTGTTTCCACACCGAGCAGCTGCCCAGATGTGCAGCTATCCCAGTAACTGCCTGTTGGAACAGTTAGAGCTACCTCCAACCCGATGGGATCTAACATGCAGCAGGCCGCAAATCACCTGCGACCCGGTGATGCACTCCTTTGGCCATAGCTCCGATTGGCACAACGCCATGAAGGCGGCGGTCGCGAACTGGAATACCGCGGTGGGCTACGTGTTCTTCAAAGAGACCGGCGGCGGTCCGTACCAGACTAAGGGACTCGACAGAGCTACTTTTGTTGGTCGATTCCGTCAGGATATCTCGGTCTACATCCGGAACAAATGGGACCTATCTGTATCCCTTGAGCCTGGCCCCTGCGTATGGTTCGAATTCGTCAGAATGAAGATGTACATCAACCTAGATTGGACATGGGTCAATTGGGACTCGGGCTGCACGTATTCCGCCGACGCTCGCAAAGCCACAGCCGTGTCCACCTTGACCCATGAGTTCGGCCACTGGCTGGGGTTTGTGGACGTGAACCGATACGACCGGTCGGTAACAGTGATGCGGAGGCCGGGCTGTCGTCGAACGCTGGGTGCGACTGACCCTCAGGCGGTCCAGTGCCTGTATCACGACTGGCTTTACAAGAAGCTGCCAAGCTGTCCGTAGCAGAAGGTGCGGTGCACCACGTTCAGCGGGTCGGTGGGAGGTGCGCTAAGATGAATGCAGTCGCCAGAACACGGGGTCTGTCTTTCTGGGAACTATTCCTGGTCGTGGTCATCGCGGGATTGGCGATCGCCGCGCTTGCTGCTCTAGCCAGTCCCAAGGTGTCCGAGCCGGCGGTGGCCTATCCACCACCAAGTCCAACTGCCGTAGTCGACTGCGCCTATAGCGGTACGTGGATGGCCTTGGAGGCCGAAGCGCCCGGGCCCCTGCCTGTAAGGGTTTGGGTTAATCGTTCTTCGGACGTCGCAGAAGTTGAGGTGTCAGAGGTGGGTGACGCTATTTTTAACACTCCAAACGGGCTGCCACCCACACCACCGCCGGAAGACGAGGACGAGGACGGGGCGGATATATTTCGGCCCACGGTGATGGATGTTCGCACACTGTACCAGGGAGACGAAACGCTCGACGGATACGTGGTGGCCCAATGGGGTGGTTCGAGCCCTCTCTGCCCGGATTATGTCTTTGAAAGACGTCCGCCGATGGTCTCCGCCGAGGAAGGCGATCGAGGTGTCGTCTTCTTGAGCGACCCGCCCGCCGAGTGGCAGTCTGACCCCCCGGTCTGGTTCGAGCATCTTCTGAACCTGGCCAATAGCTTACCTGGCGATTACGCCGTCAAGCTACCTCGTAACTGGTACAGGTTTGTCGGGCAAGACGCAATAAGCACCTGGACAGCCGAGACGATACCGATTTCGCAGTTGGTTCAGGATATTATGGATGCGCTGTAGCGACTCGGCCGAGCTGGTGTGTTTGAGCTGGTCCGCCCTGACCAGGCCGATGGACGAAGGCCTCAGCATCCCCGACACCCTGGTGCGGCGGCGCGTTGCCTGGGCTCGCAGGCTGGGGATAACCTGGGTATGAGCTGTGTATATCCGCCCTGGCCTTCGCCAAGGCACAAGGCCGGCCTGTGGATAAGTCGGCCGGCATTTTTAAGCTAAAACTCTTGACTTTCCCTGCCGCCCGTGCTAAACTGGCGTTGCCAGGTTCCGAAGCGTCCGCGGAACTCCGTTAACAAGCCACCACCCCTGGCCCTCGGGCCAGACCCTGCCCCGCCCGCGACCCCGAAGTCGCCGTGGCCGCGACCGTCGAATGGAAGCCCTCTCGGGGGTTTCGCGAGACGGCCACGGAAGCCGGATAACCCAAAAGGAGATCCGGCCGTACGGTCGGCATCGGGAGCTCGGACGGACCCTCTCTCTTCGCGAGAGCGGATCCCACCGAGTGCCTCCCCCAAAAGGGGCGGTCCCCCGCCGGCAGGACAGGCCGAAGTGGTAGCTTGCAGCGGATGCTTCCCAGGACAACGCGGAACCTGGCCTCTTTGGCAGCCCAACCGAGCGGAGCCCTGTCGCGAGACAGCGCTCCGCTCGCCTTTGTAGCCTCCTCGGGCAGCTCGTAGCGCCCCACAGGTGCCACCGCTTCCGCCGGGGTATCGTGACCAGCCCCCAGGCTGACGATTTGGACTTGGTTGACGTAGTCTGCGGCGGCATTACAATGTCCCAGTATGCTGGTGGCCCGCCAGGCGCCAGCTGCCTGCAGGGTGCCACCCGTTGCGGCCCGATGGGCCGGGCTTGGGATTTAGACAGAGGCTGCACGCACGGTCGACACACAAGGAGGCGGTGATGCACAGCTCGCGAGCCGGTCGTTTCCATACCATCCAGTCTCGCCGCGCTGCGAACCGCGGCCCGGTGGCTCTCCACCTGCTGGTTGCCCTGGCGGCGCTCTGCGGGATGGCCGTGATCACCGAGCGCCTGAGCCTGAAGGCGCCCGACTTCCAGCAGGCCTGCCGCGATGGCAAGCCATACTATGTGGTCGCCGCCTACCGAGGGCAGTCGGTCCGCAACCGGGCGCCCGACATGAACGCGCCGTCGATCATGCTATTCCAGGACACGCCTCAGGACAGCCCGCACTATGTCCTGGCCAACTTCCGGCAAGTTGGCACGATCTGGGGCCTTGCCTATAGCAGCCACGAGCCCGCCGTCTATGCCGCTACCTACCACAAACGGGCCATGCCTTACGGAACGGAGGGCGCCGGCGCCATTTACCGCATCGACTTGCGAAACGGGTCCATATCTGCCTTCGCCCAGATTCCCAACGCGGGGGCGCGGGGCCGTGGCTCCTCATTCCCCGACGGCACACGTGACTTCGACGGCGGTGGCGCCCGTCAGGTGGGGCGAACCGCTCTGGGTGACCTCGACATCAACGCCGACGAGACCGAGCTTTTCGTCACCAACCTGAACGACGGCAAGATCTATCGGGTCGGGATTCCCGACGGGACGATACTGGGCAGCTTCGACCATGGGGCCATAGGTGAAGAATGGGCCGACAGCGCCAGGCCATTTGGCCTCGCCTTTCACCAGGGTCGGCTGTACCACGGCGTGGTGAATTCGCGCGGCGTGGGAGCTACGTTCGTGGCCAACATATATAGCTCTGAGCCTGACGGCAGCGGCATGACCCAGGCTGCCTCCCTCAATCTCACTTACTCCCGTCCCGGCATCCGACTGCGGCACGCTGGTGGCGTGAAAACCGACTGGCGCAGCTGGCAGGATGCCCTGCCCCTGCCAAATCCGTGGCAACGCCCCGAGAAGCACCAGCCGCAACCAATGCTGACGGACATCGCGTTTACCGCCAGTGGTGACATGGTTATCGGTTTGCGCGATCGGTTCTGGGATATCGAGCTGCAATGGATCAAGTCCGACGAAACGGTCGGCCCCACCGTTACTTCGGCTCACGGCGTGGTTCGCACGCCAACCCCCGCACCGCCACAGTCCATCTCGGAAGAAGGTCTGGGCTTCGGCGACATTCTCCGGGGGAGCCCTGACGGCCAGACCTGGACCATTCAGACCGAGCCGGAGCATTTCGATGACACCAACGCTCTGGGGCACGAGGAAAGCGCCCTGGGCGGCCTGGCGGCCCTACCGGGCACGGAGAGCGTGGTGGCGACATCTTACGGCGTGGTTGATGCCCGCAGCGACCTAATTGTCGGCCGCGAAGGCGTCTATTGGTACGACGTCGCTACCGGGAACAAGACGAGCCTGGAGCCTATCGGCCGTCCCGGCAGCTACCGGCCTTACGACTACCTGCTCCGCGGCACCAATATAGCTCAGGCCCACTGCACCATCGAGTGGTACCTGACTTTCTACAACAACCGCGACATTGCCAGCCTGGGTGACGTGGAAGTACTGTGTGTGCCGGAGGTTGTGCCACCGACGCCTACACCCACCGAGCCCGAGTTGGTGACGGCCACGCCGACTGATACTCCGCCGCCCACCCTGGTGTCGCCCACCCCGACAGATACGCCAACGGCGCCACCCATCACCCCGACCGACACCCCGACCCCGACGCCAACCCCTGCGCCGACGCGGCGGCCAAGCCCGGCCTACTTGCCGCTGGCCCTCCGCGAGGACTGCCAGCCAAAGCAGCTTCACGCCGACGTGGCCCTGGTCATCGATGCCTCGCTCACGATGACCGAGCTCACCCGAGCCGGCCGTAGCAAGCTGGAAGCCGCCCGGGAAGCGGCCGAGCACTTCGTGCGCCACATGGCCTTCCCGTTCGATCAGGTGGCTATCGTCAGCTTCAACGTCGACGCCTACGTGCTGCAGCCCCTGACCGGTGACGGTCAGGCAGCTTTGCGGGCCCTGGGGCGCATTCGGCCGCAAGAGTACACACGCATAGATCTGGGCCTCAAGCGAGCGCATGAGCAGCTCACGAGCGCCGCTCGCATTGCCGATAACCAGCCGGTGATCATCCTGTTGACCGATGGCCTGAGCAACCCGGTTCCCGGTTCCATGGCGGTGGCGGCTGCCGCCGCGGCCAAAGCCGATGGCATCACAGTGTACGCTATCGGTTTGGGCGAGGAGATTGACCCCGATTGCTTGCGAGCCATCGCTACTGACGAGCACTGTTATCACTACGCGCCAGATGGCGAGGACCTGGTCAGGATCTACGAAGCCATCGCCATCTGGATACCTTGCCCTGCTGAGGGTTTCTGGGGCCGTAGGTGATCGGGGCCGCTACCCCGACGATGGGCAATCGTGCCCGTCTGGGTAGGGGACTGGCTGTGGCGGGCGTCCTGGCCCTCGAGCTGGCAGTTGCCGTGGGCTGTCGTAGCCAGCCGCCAGAATCCGGTGCCAGCGGCGTTGAGGCAATTGCCGGCCAGTACGGTGGAGCCATTACCGCTGTCGCGGGCCGCTGGCCGTGGGCTTACGTGGGTGCCGGGCGCCGTTTGCAGGTCCTGGACCTGTCCGACCTGGCGGCGCCTCGACTGGCTGGCCAATCGCTGCCATTGGGCGAAGCAATCCGCGACGTCGGCCTGCTTGACCGGTATGTCGTTGCGGCTGCAGGCGCCAGTGGGCTATCCGTTTTCGAGGTCACAGCGGAAGGTTCTGTCATGCGGGTCGCCAGCCTGCCGACGAAATGGGCCAGCTACGATTTGGCGGTGGCTGGCCGCTTGGCCTTTGTTGCTGAGGGCAAGCTGGGCCTGCGCGTTGTGGATCTCGACGATCCACGCCAACCCACGGACATAGCCCGGGCTGACACACCTGGCGATGCTCTGGCGGTGGCCATGGCGCGTGGGCGTGCCTACATAGCCGACTGGGGAATGGGCATCCGGGTTTTCGACGTCTCGGACCCAGGCGCGCCCCGCGACTTGGGGGCCGTTGACACTCCGGGCGAGGCGGCTCATCTGGCGATCGACGAGAACATACTGTTGGTGGCCGATCGCCAGGGCGGCGTGCGCGTGCTGGACATCGATTCCCCGGGCCTGCCCCAAGAAGTGGCCAGCCTACCCATCCCCGGCGCGGAGCGGCTGGCGGCAAGTGGCCTCCGGGCCTATGTGGCAACCAATGCCGGAGCATTGCACATCCTGGATTTGCGCTCGCCAGCGCAACCGAGAATGCTGGGCAGTTTCACCGCCTCGACAATGACCAGCGATGTGGCGGTGGACGGAGAGCACGTTCTGATCGCTGACACCGGCACCACCGTTGCGCCGAGCCGCAACGCGCCCGGTGATCCATGGCTGCAATTCCACATATGGGGCGTCGAGAGCCAGCCGGAGGTGGCTCGCGGTCTCGCAGGATTGCACATTTCTCAGCCGACGGAGCTGGGTCTCACCTCCATCGGTTTCTATCCCAGCCCCAGCCTCATCGAATCGGCGGTGGCTCACCCGAGCGATGCACTACTCTACCTTGCGGACGGCAACGCCGGGGTGGTGGTGCTCGACGTTGCTCAGCCGGACAACCCTAAGCTAGTCGGCACCTTTGACACCCCGGGGCCGGCCAACGACATCCTGCTGATCGACGACAAGGCCCTGGTGGCCGCCGGTGAGGCAGGTCTTCTGCTGCTCGACCTGGCCCAGCCGCGCCAGCCGCGACTGGCAGGCCTCGTTGACACGCCCGGCGAGGCCTTCGGGCTGGATAGCGACGGCCGTCTGGCCTATGTCGCCGATGGTGAGGTCGGCGGCTTGCGGATCATCGATCTGCGCTCGCAACGCGAGGTGGGGCACCTGGAAACGCCGGGCATGGCCTGGGATGTGTGCCTGGCTGGTGACTACGCCTACGTCGCTGATCGCTCAGCAGCACTTGTGGTCAGCGTGCGGGACCCGACGGCACCGAGCATCGTCGCCTCGGCGTTGTATCGCGAGGGCGATGTCCTCGAGCTCGTGGTGCAGGACCAGTACCTCTGGGTGGCAGCCGGCCCGGCGGGGCTGCGCCTGCTCTCCATCGACGACCCAACTCACCCGGCCGTCCTGCAGGCGCTGCCGACTGAGGATCGGGCCATTGGCCTGGCCCTGTCCCCACCGCGGGCGCTGGTAGCCGCCGGCGCCAGCGGGCTGCTCGAAGTCGACATGAGCACGCCCTCTGCGCTTCGGGTGCTCCGCCGGTGGCCGCTACCAGGCCTGGCCGAGCGGGTGCTTGTCCACGGCGAGTACGCCTACGTGGCCGCCGAGACGGGCGGGCTGCAAATTGTGCGCCTCGCTCGGTGAGCCGCCAGCAGGCGGCCGGCTGGGCAACTTGTGCGCCTGGCCAGGCGAGCCGCCAGCAGGCGGCCGGCTGGGCAAATTGTGCGCCTGGCCAGGCGAGCCGCCAGCAGGCGGTCGGCCAAGCAAATCGTGCGCCTGGCTACGTGCGCCGCCATCGGGCGGGCGGCTGGCAAATCGTGAACTCGCTCACCGAGCCGCCGGGCGAAAAACCGCCCGCGCGTCCCGCGCACCTCAGTGCTGCCATCCACACATGTCAGATGGAGGCGCAAGGGGCCGTCTATTGAGAGTCCCGAGTCTGCCGGTCACGCTGCCTCGTCAGACTGGCGACGCCTCGCCAGCCTGGCGGCCCTCCATGGCTAGCCGCTGGGCTATGGCCCTGATGGCGCTCAGATCCCGTTTGCCATTGGCCTGCACCGGGATGGCGTTGACCTCGAAGTAGTCGCGCCGCTTGGGCTGGAATAGCGGCGGCAGGTCCGCCAGGGCGGCTGTCAGCTCCGTTACCGGGCATGGCAAAGGCTCGTGGAGAACGATCAGGCGCTCGCCGCGCGCTGGATCCTCGACCGCGGTGGCCGCCACCAAACCGTTCCAGTCATAACGACTCGACAGGTAACGCTGCAGCGCTTCTTCGATGTTGTCGAGGGGCACCATCTCGCCCCCGACTTTGGCAAATCGCGCCAGCCGTCCGGTCAGGTAGATGAAGCCATCGCCATCCACCCAACCGACGTCACCGGTGTTGAAGCCGCCATGGATGAATACCCGGCGGGTCATCTCCTCGTGGCCCAGGTAACCGAGCATGCGGGCTGGTGACCGCACTACCAGCAGTCCCCGCTCACCGCGCGGCAAAACCTCCTCGGTCCGCGGATCGACGGTCAGCACTTCCACGCCAGGCAGAGGACGGCCAACTGAGCCCAGGCGGTGAGCCTCGGGTGTATTAACCGACACGACCGGAGAAAGTTCGGTGGTTCCATAGCCCTCATAGAGCGGCTTGCCATAACGCTCGAGAAAGGCTTCGAACAAGTCCTGCGGACAACGCTCGGCACCGACCACAGCGAAACGCAGGCTCGCCAGTTGGTCGCGCTCGACACGCCGCAGATAGCCACGCACGAAGGTGGGCGAGCTGATCAGAAAGGTTGGCCGCGTGGCCGCGGCCAGTCGGCCCAAGGCCTCACCATCGCGCGGGTCAGCCTGGGCAGCGATGGCGAAGCCCTTGGTCAGCCCCAGCCACAGTCCCGGGCCCAACCCGAAGACGTGGAAGAGCGGCAAGGGCGACAAGATGCTGTCGCGCCCCGGCCGCAGGTGGAGATGGCGCACGATGGCATCGGCATTGGCCATGAGCTGGCGGTGGCCGAGCATGACGCCCTTCGGGTCGCCAACCGACCCTGAGGAGAAAACGATAGCGGCCACTCCTTCCGGCGATGAACGATCCAGCCGACCAGCTGGCACAGCCAGCACCTGCGCCATGGCGGCCAGAACTGCACCCCGTGACAGCCCCGCCAGGAGCTCCTCGGCCAGCAGAACTCGCCCCGGCAGCGACAGCGGCCCAATCCGATCCAGATAGGCGCCAGCGCTGATAATCGTCCGCAGGCCAGCCTGCTCGCACTGTCGAGCCAGGGCGTTCTGGCCAACGGTGTGGTTGAGATTCACCACCGCCCTCCCGGCTAAACTGACCGCCACATTGGCTATCGCTCCGGCACGACCCGCCGGCAGCAGAATGCCGACGTTAGTCTCATCTGGGGACAGCCCCAGCCTGTCCCTCAGCACCATCGCCACCCCAGCCAGTTTCAGCCGCGACAAGGAGCCGCCGGCATCAGTAATGGCCGGACGGTTTGGCCAGCGGCGAGCTCGGCGCAAGAACTCGGCGCCCAGGGTGCGCCGATCCCGATTCGCGGCGGCCTGCGCCACCTCAAAGCTCTGGTGTTGTTCGGTCATCTCTCCTATCCTCGGGCTGACGGCTGGCTTGTCGCCCTCAGTCGCGGCCGGCGACGCCGGGTCAGGTCACGCCAGCGCGCCCGCACCGCTCACGGCGCCCTCGGCCGGAGCAAGGAGCGCAGCTCGTAGAGCTTCTCCAGCGCCTGGCGCGGCGTCAGGGCATCGGGGTCGAGGTCGGCAAGGGCCTTGACCACCGGATGCTCCTCAGAGAGAGGGGCAAAGAGCGCCAGCTGCCGCGCCTGGCTTCGGGGCGGGCGCGACCGGGCGTCCTGCAGCGGCGCGTTGCCCTCGGCCTCCAACCGCGCCAGAACCTCCCAGGCTCGCTCGATCACCTCTTGTGGCAGCCCGGCCAGCTCGGCAACGTGAATACCATAGGACCGGTCGGCCGCACCTGGTTCGACGCGGTGCAGGAAAACGACGCGCCCATCGACCTCGCTTACGGCCATGTTGTAAAGGCGCAATCTGGGCAGGCTGTCTACCAGTGAAGTCAGCTCATGGTAGTGCGTGGCGAAGATCGTCCGGCAGCGCAGCCGCGGCTGGCTATGGATGTGCTCCACGACGGCCCAGGCAATGGCCATGCCATCGTAGGTGCTGGTGCCACGACCAAGCTCGTCGAGGATCAGAAGGCTCCTGGGCGTGGCCTGGCGCAGGATAGCCGCCGTCTCCAGCATTTCGACCATGAATGTGCTCCGGCCCAGACCAAGCTCATCCTGGGCCCCCACCCGGGCAAATATGCGGTCGACCAGGCCAATTTCGGCCCGGCCGGCCGGTACGAAGGAGCCCATCTGAGCCATCAACACGATCAATGCCGTCTGGCGAGCTACGGTACTCTTGCCGGCCATGTTCGGCCCAGTGAGCAGGATGATCTCGCCCTCGCTCATCAGCAGGTCGTTCGGAACAAACGGTATCTCGGTGAGCATCCGTTCCACCACCGGATGCCTGGCCGCCTCAAGGATGAGACCGCGGCTCTCATTCAGGCACGGCCGCCGGTAACCGTGTGCCGCCGCAACCTCAGCCAGACTCAAGAGCGCGTCCAGCGTGGCCACCCACTGGGTAGCAGCCTGAATGTCGGCCTGAGCAGCGCGCACATCCTCCACCAGGGCTCCGAAAAGCTCACGCTCAAGTGCCACAATCCGCTCCTCGGCGTTTAGCACCTCAGCCTCGCGGACCTTCAGCTCAGGAGTGATGTAACGCTCAGCATCGACAAGTGTCTGTTTACGACTATAGTCATCGGGTACTTTTGCCGTCTGGGCCTTCGGAACCTCAATGTAGTAGCCAAATACACGGTTGTAGCCGACCTTCAAGCCACGAATCCCCGTGCGGGCGCGCTCTGCTCCCTCCAGGCCAGCGATCCACTGCCGTGCCTCGGCCACCGCGGCGTGAATTGCATCCAGCTCGGCAGAGTAGCCAGGACGCACTGCGCCCGCTACGCCTAACACGGCCGGCGGCTCGTCGACTATCCCCGCTTCGATACGCTCCGCGATGGCCGTGAGTTCCGGCCCGGCCAGCGCTTCGGTCCCTTCCGGTAGCGTCATCCCCCGCCCAGCCACCTCCTGAGCTACCTCCGCCGCCAGCCGTAGCCCGTGGGCCAGGGCAACAAGTTCGCGCGGCCCGGCGTAACCGGACACCGTCCGGCTCGCCAATCGGCCAATATCGGGCATGGGCTTGAGCTTGCTGCGCAACTTCTCGCGCCAGGCTCCGTCCTGGACAAAGACCTCCACCGTGTCCAGGCGAGCGTTTATTCCTTTTATGTCGAGTAGCGGTTGGTCCAGCCAGCTCCGCAGCAAGCGGGCCCCCATCGGGGTGACGGTGGCATCAAGAGCCCATAGCAGTGAGCCTTTGCGCTCCCCTCTCAGCGTCGATGTGATCTCGAGTTGCCGTCGCGTGGCGCCATCCAGAGTCATGAAGCGGTCGATACTGTATGTGGTCAGGCTCCGCAACTGACGCAGCGCCCCGGCCTGCGTGTCGCCGATATACGCCAGCACGGCACCGGCGGCCGCGGTGGCCGCCGGCAGCGCCTCGCAACCAAACGCCTCCAGCGAAACAGTCCCAAAGTGATCGAGGAGGCGCCGACGGGCGTTCGCGACATCGAAGCGCCAGGCTGCGTAGGGCACAATGGACGTATTGATGCCCAAAGCCGAGGCAGCCTCCTGAAACCGCCCCACCAGCCCGGCTATCACTTCTGACTGGCCGTCGCTGTACAAGAGCTCGGCTGGTCGCACCCGTACCAGCTCGTCAATGAGCCGACGATCAGCATCCGGACCGCCGACCTCCATCGTCGCGAACTCGCCGGTCGAGACATCGACGTGCGCCAGGCCCAGCTGCTCACCCATCACAGCCAGGCCAGCCAGGTAGTTGTTGGCCCGGGCATCCAGCAGATCGCCCTCGACCAGGGTCCCAGGAGTCACGATGCGCACCACCTGGCGAGACAGTAGCCTGCCTTCTGGCGATCCTGGCCCGCGGTCCGCTTCCGGCGGCGTCGAGCCACTCATCCGGGCCCGCTTCTCCGGACTCGCCTCGGCACCGGTCTGTTCGGCAATGGCCACCTTCACGCCCCGGCGGACCAGCTGAGCGATGTAGCCATCCACGGCATGGTACGGGACGCCAGCCATAGGTATCCGTTCGTCCTTGGCCACCGGTCGGCTGGTGAGGACCACATCGCACAACTCGGCCAGGCGAACCGCATCTTCGCCGAAGGCTTCGTAGAAATCGCCCAGGCGGAACAGGACGATGCAGTCCGGGTACTCCCGCTTGATTCGCGCCCACTGGCGCATCATCGGAGTGCGCGACACGGTACGGCTTCGCTGGGTGGTTCTCGAACGTCGCTGCCGGCGGTATCGGTCAGCGGATTGACGTGGCCTCGGCGCGGAGTATAAACGGCAGCCGAAATGAGGTCAACGTCCGCCAATCCAGCGCCCGAACAAGCCCTGGCAGTTGACCTTGGCGGTACCTGGCTCCGGGTGGCCGTGGTTCGGCGACCGGCCACCATTCTCATCGCTCGTCGGATACCGACTCCAGCCAAGGGAGCCCCCGGCCCGGTCATCGCCGCAATCGTCGAGCTGGCAGCAGCGCTGCAGGCTGAGGCTGGTCTTCAGGCCAGCCGGGCCGGCGTCGCGGCTCCCGGCCCGCTGGATCCGGTTAGTGGTACCGTCTACCAGGTCCCCAATCTTTCCGGCTGGGATGCGGTGCCCCTCTCGGCGCGCCTGCAGGAGCAGCTCGGCATGCCGGTTTTGCTGCATAACGACGCCAACCTGGCCGGCCTGGCGGAAGCCCGCTGCGGAGCCGGGCGAGATTGCGACCCGCTGCTGTATCTCACCCTCAGCACCGGCATAGGCGGCGCTGTCCTGCTTGGCGGTCGCCTGCTCGAAGGTCGACACGGCCTGGCCGGCGAACTGGGTCACGTCGTGGTCCAGGACGGTGGGCCGGCCTGTAACTTCGGTCACCGCGGCTGCCTGGAGGCACTGGCATCAGGCACGGCCATCGCCCGGCAGGCCAGAGAGCGCCTGGCAGCCGGCGAAGCCAGCCTTCTGCAGCAGTTGGGGCAATCGGGCGAAGAGATCTCGGCCCGGCTGGTCGCCGAAGCCGCGGCTCAGGGTGACCCACTGGCCACGGCAGTGCTCAGCACGGCCGGGCGGGCCCTGGGAGTGGCGCTGGCCGGCTTCGCCAACATCTTTGATCCGGCGCGGATCGTGCTAGGCGGCGGCGTCTCGGCCTCCTTGGGCTTACTGCGAGCGGAGATAGATCTAGCTATGGCCGAGCTGGTTATGGCCAAGTCGCAGCGCCAGGTGGACGTGGTCAGCTCGATGCTTGAGGACAATGCTGGCCTGATTGGAGCGGCGATATACGCCTTTGAAGCTGAGGCCGCAGGTCACTAGCCCTGGCGGAGCCGTGCCGCCAGGGCCGCGAGATCCTTAGGGTCCCGCAACGCCGCCAACGCCGGCGCCGACTCTTGAAAGCCTTCCAGGGCGTTGAAGAACCGATCGAGTGGATCGCCGCCAAAGGTGGGCACGACGAACAGGTGAGTGTGGGGTATGCGGCGTCCACGGGCGTAGAGGGCAACGAAGTCCGGCTTTAGCAGCTGCATCAGGCGGCCTGCGACCGCGTGGGCCAGCCGGAAAACACTCTCCACCTCAGCGGGCGACAACTCGTGCCACCAGGGAACGTGCCGCTTCGGAATGACGAGGCAGTGGCCGACTGCCAGCGGCTGGATGTCGAGGATGGCCATGGCGTATTCATTTTCATTGACCACGTAAGCGGCTGCTTCGCCCCGGACAATGTCGCAGAAGACGCAGTCCGTTCCCTGGCGATTGGCGTGACTCATATCCTTGCTCATCGGCCCCGGCCCAACGGGGGGCCACTGGCCGGCCCCCCGTCGTTCGGCACTCCGCCGACTACCACTCCAGCTCCGGGTCCGGCCGCAGCCCCTTGCCCGTCGCTGCCTCCAGGATGATCCGCTGCTCAACGGAAGCGACCAGCAGCTTGGTGGCCTTCACCGTGTCGGGATTCACCGACACCGAGTCGATGCCGCACTGGATCAGGAATTTGGTGAAGTCGGGATAGAAGGATGGCGCCTGGCCACAGATGGAGACCGTCTTGCCATCGCGGTGCGCAACCTCAATCAGCTTCTTGATCATCCGGCGCACTGCCAGGTTCCGCTCGTCACCAATATGAGCGATGGTCTCACTGTCACGGTCAAGTCCCAGAACCAGCATTGCGAGGTCATTGGAGCCAATCGAGTAGCCATCGATATACGGGTTGAACTGGTCCGCCAGGATCACGTTCGAGGGTATCTCGGCCATTAGCCAGATCATGAAGTCGGGACCGCGCACCAAGCTGTTGGCGGCGATGACCTCAACGGTCTTGCGGCATTCGTCGACCGTCCGGCAGAAGGGGATCATCAGGTGGACGTTCGTCAGTCCGAACCCCTGCCGCACCTTCTGGACGGCCTCAAGCTCCAGCTTGAACGCCTCTACGTACTTGGGGTCGTAATACCGAGAGGCGCCTCGCCAGCCGAGCAGCGGTGCCGGCTCGATAGGCTCGTACTTCTCGCCGCCCTCGAGGTCACGATACTCGCTCGACTTGAAGTCGGAGAGACGCAAGATGACCGGCCGCGGATGCATCGCCTGGGCTACGCGGCGGATACCCTCGGCCAGCTCGTTGATCGCCAGGTCGGGCTGTCCAAGCTCGATCAAGTAGAGCGGATGGCGATGGATCCAGGTGGTCCAGATGAACTCCTCACGCAACAGGCCAATGCCGTCGCAAGGCAAAACCGCATACTGTTCGGCCTGTTCGGGGTTGCCCAGGTTCATGTAGACCTTCGTCGCCGTTGGCGGGAAGTACTCGGCGGCCACCAGTGCCCCGCCGACAGCGGCAGCCGCGGCTTCGGCCTTCTCGGCAACTTCGGCCAGAATCCCCTCATAGACCACCCCGGCCGTAGCGTCGACCGTGATCATCTGCCCATCGGCGATCACGTCCGTTGCCCGACCACCGTGCTGGGCGGTACCGACGATGCACGGAATGCCCATCTCGCGCGAAACGATGGCCGCGTGGCAGGTCTTGCCGCCAGAGTTGGTGACGATGGCCTTGGCCTTCTTCATCACCGGCACCCAGTCGGGGTCGGTCATCTCAGTGACCAGGATGGCGCCTTGCTCAAAGGAGCTGAGCACGTTGGCCTTCCAGGCCTTGACGGCCGCCTCTGCCTCCTCGCGACTCGAGCTACTGATCTGACGATCCAGCTCATCGCGGGAGAAGACCATCGCCTTGCCGTACACAACGCCCGGCGAAGCTGAGGTGCCTTTGACCATGACCTTGCGCTCGGTTGTCGTGGCGAGCGCCACCGGCTCAGCCGCTGGCGCCTCGACCTCGCGACGGGACCAGGAGGTTTCAGGCCGGGCCTGCAAGATGAACAGCCGATTGGTCGGCCCGTCAAGACCCCACTCGATGTCCATGTGCCGGCCGTAGTGCTTCTCAATCTGGATTGCATAGTCGGCCAGCTCCAGCACCTGCTCGTCGCTGATACATGGCGCCGAGACCTCCTCCGGTGGGACCTGAACCTCGATGACACCGCCCTCCGGTCGGTGCACAAGCTTGACGCGCTTGGCATTTATCTCACGATTCACGATCTGTCGGGTAGCTTTATCGACCAGGAAATTGTCAGGTGAAACCTTACCCTGAACCACGTACTCTCCGAGACCCCAGGCACCCTCGATATCGATTACGCTAGGGTTACCGTTTGACACATCGAGAGTGAACATCACACCAGCAGCCCGGGAAAAAACCATGAGCTGCACTACTGCCGATAGCTTGACGTCCAGGTGGTCGAAGCCCTTCTGCACCCGATAGTAGATGGCTCGATCAGTGAATAGCGAGGCGTAGCACTCCTTGATGCGCGTCACCACCTCGTCCGGGCCAACCACATTCAGGTACGTCTCCTGTTGACCGGCAAAGGAGGCGTCCGGCAGGTCCTCGGCCGTGGCACTCGACCGCACCGCAACGTGGGGCCATGCCGTGGTGCCTGTTTGAGCCTGGTAGCGCCGCGCCAGCTCGAGGTAGGCATTGCGAAACGCCTGGTCAAGCTCAGGCGGCATGCTTGCCGCACCCACCGTGGCCCGTAACTCCTCGCCAACCGCTTGCAGCAGCTTGGCATCCTCGGGATCCGTCAACCGGCTGAGAATGGCCGCGATGCGGTCCTGCAAGCCGTCGTGTTGCACGAATCGATCGTAAGCCGCCGCCGTCGTGGCGAAGCCGTACGGTACCGGCACACCGGCCGCCGAAGTCATCTCGCCGAGCGACGCAGACTTCCCACCCACCAGCGGCACATCAGTGTTGCGCAGTTCGTCAAACCACAGCACGAACCGCTTGTCTTTGGGGGTCTCTTGCTGGAACATGTTACCTCGCTAGTTGTCTAATGGGCATGCGAACAGCCGGCCTTTGCCGGCTGTCCCACGACGCCGCCACGCGCCGTCCGAATGGCTGCATGCTACCACTGGCTGCCTGGCGACGCAAGATTCGGTGATCCAGGCCGGCGCTTGACCCACAAGCGGTGGCTCTCGTATGCTCGGATCGTCCGAGCAGGACCAGTCAAAGGAAAAAACCTTGATCTATCGCTTGCGCCACGTCCAGGTGGGGACCGGTCATGTCGGTGCCGCAGCCAGATGACATCGTTCTGTTGATCTCACCGGATCGGAAGCGCTTCGTGCTACAGCTGGCGCCAGGCGCTGCCATGCACACCCATCGCGGGATGATCTACCACGATGCCATTCTGCAGACTCCATATGGCGGCACGGTGCTCAGTCACACCGGCCACCGCTTCACCGTGCTGCAGCCCACCATGGAAGAGGCCCTGATGAGCCTCCGGCGGGCCACGCAGATCGTTTACCCGAAGGAGATCGGCTACATCTTGCTCAAGCTGTCGATTCTTCCCGGTCGGCGGGTTATCGAGGCCGGTGGTGGCAGCGGCGTCTTGACGGCAGCGCTGGCGCGCTATGTATGCCCTGGCGGGCACGTCTACAGCTATGAGGCCCGGCTCGACATGTTAGACCTGGCCCGGCAAAACGTTGCCCGGCTAGGGTTGTTGGATGTCGTCCAGTTTCACCACCGGCGGGCCGAGGAGGGTTTCCTGGAGCGCGACGTGGATGCCCTGTTTCTCGACCTGCGCGAGCCGTGGCGCTACCTGGAGAGCGTTGGCCAGGCTTTGGCCAACGGCGGCTTCTTTGGCGCGGTCGTCCCCACCGCCAATCAGCTCATCGAGTTGGTCGCCGGCCTCCAACGGCGGTCAGACTTCACCGATCTGGAGGCGGTGGAGATCCTGCTTCGTCAGTACAAACCGGTGGCTGAGCGTTTGCGCCCCATGGACCGGCTAACCGCCCATACCGGCTTCCTGGTGTTCGCCCGCAAGCTGGAGCGCCCGAGCACAGGTGGCGGCGAGGGACTCCCCGGGCGAAGCCCAGGCGAGGAGGCCGGGCTTGACGATACCCTCCAGCCATGCTAGGCTCTGGTCCCGCCGGCGGACTGGCTGACAATCTCCGTCCGCCACCAGCGCCGAGATCGTCCCCATGATGCCGATTGGGATTCGCCGCGAAGACAAGAGCCGTTGGGAGCGCCGTGTTCCCCTGACGCCCACGGCCGTTCAAAGGCTTAGTGACGATCACGACGCCCAGATCTACGTACAGCGATCGCTGAATCGCGTCATTCCAGATGAAGACTACCTGGCGGCTGGTGCGGTCCTCGGTGACGATCTCGAGCCCGCTGAGTTGGTGCTCGGCATCAAGGAGGTCCCGCCCCACGCTATCGATGCGGCCAAGATCTATATGATCTTCGCCCACGTCATAAAGGGTCAGAGCCACAACATGCCGATGCTCGAGCGGCTCCTCGAGCAGGGCTGCAGTCTGATCGACTACGAGCGCGTGGCGGATGCCAGCGGTCGTCGACTGATCTTCTTCGGCTGGCATGCCGGGGTGGTGGCAATGATCGAGGGGCTCTGGGCCCTGGGCCAGCGACTCAGCTGGGAAGGGATCGAGAACCCATTCGCCGCCTTACGGAACACTTACACCTACCCGGACCTGGCTTCGGCTCGAGCAGCGGTGCGGCTTGCTGGCCAACGCATCCTGGAGAAGGGTGTGCCGCCGCCGCTTGCGCCTCTTCTCGTCGCTGTCGTTGGCTATGGCAACGTTGGCCGTGGCGCTATGGAGATACTTGATGATCTGCCAGTTCGGTGGATTGACCCTACGCAGGTGCCCGAAGTAGCCAGCGACCCAGCGGCGGACCGGCATGTGATCTTCGCAGCACTCTTCAAGGAACAACACATTGTGCGACCGCGCCTGGTAGGTTCGCGATTCGATCTGCAAGAGTATTACACGCACCCAGACCGATACGAGCCGTGCTTCGCCACTTACCTGCCCCACTTGACCACGGTGTTGCACGGCAACTACTGGGACGCACGGTACCCACGGCTGATCAGCAAGGCAGACATCGCCGAACTGTACGCCGGTCACGGGCAGCCCCGGCTCCGGGTAATCGCCGATGCCTCGTGCGACGTCGAGGGGGGCGTGGAGTGCACAATCTTGACCACGGAACCTGATGAGCCGGTATTCGTCTACGATCCGCGACGGGGCGCGGCCGACCTGGGCGTCGCCGGGCATGGACCAGTGATCCTGGCCGTGGACATCCTGCCAAGTGAACTGCCCCTGGAGGCATCGCAGTATTTCTCCCAGGTGCTGGAACCCTTTGTTCCCGCCATCGCGGCTGCCGACTTCTCCTCCCGGTGGCCAGATCTATCAGTCCCGGACGAGATCAGGCGTGCGGTCATTGTCTATCGTGGTGATCTGACGCCGGACTACCGCTACCTTCTGCAGTATCTAGAGCACTGACTTAGCCAAACACTCTTGGGGAAGCCATAAGGAGGGGCCGTCAAGTGGCAAGCGTCGTCGTCTTCGGGGCCGGTCTGGTTGCCGGCGCCCACGTCCGTTACCTGCTCGAGCACGGCTATCGGGTGACCGTGGCCAGCCGCACCGTGAGCAAGGCCCAGGAACTGGTGGCCAATGCGGCTAACGGCCGAGCCATAGCTTTTGACATCGACAACGAAAGCGATGACCGGCTGGCAGAGCTGGTGCGCGAGCACGATCTGGCGGTGAGCCTCCTACCTTATGTCTACCATCCGCGGATCGCTCGGGTGTGCGTGGCCCAGCGACGCCATATGGTCACAACGTCGTACGTGAGCCAGGAGATGCGCGCCCTCGATGGCCCGGCGCGCCAGGCCGGGGTGACGCTGCTGAACGAGATCGGCGTTGACCCGGGCATCGATCATATGACGGCTATGCGGGTAATCCACCACGTGCGGGGAGGGGGAGGCGAAGTCACAAGCTTCGTGTCTCACTGTGGCGGGCTGCCGGCACCCGAAGCGAACACCAACCCTCTCGGCTACAAGTTCTCCTGGAGTCCCCGCGGGGTGCTGCTGGCCGGGCGCAACGCAGCGCGCTATCGACGCGACAGCGTCGTAGTCGAGGTTCCGGGCGAGGTTCTATTCGAGCATCGCTGGCCCGTGACGGTCGAGGTGGAAGGCAAACCGCTGGCCCTGGAAGGCTATCCCAACCGCGACAGTCTGCCGTATGCCCAGGCCTACGGGATCGAGTCGGCGCGAACCGTGCTCCGGGGAACACTGCGCTACCCGGGTTGGTGCGAGACGCTGCTTTGTCTGGCGCGGCTCGGCCTGCTGGATGACAAGCCGTTGAGCCCGCCCAGTTCGACCTATCGCCAGTTCGTCGAGCAACACCTCGGCGGCCAAGATGGTGACCTTCGGGCCAGGCTTGCCCAGCGCCTCGGATTGAGCGTCGACTCAGCGGTGATCGCCCGTCTGGAGTGGCTGGGCCTGCTGTCTGATGAGCCACTGCCGGCCGGCTCCACCTCGCCCCTCGACATCTTGACCGCGGCGATGCTGGAGCGGATGCAGTATGGGCCGGGCGAACGCGACATGATCATTCTCAAGCATGAGTTCGTTGCCCAGTACCCGGATCGGCGCGAGCGGATCACCTCGACGATGATCGACTTCGGTATTCCCTTTGGCGACAGCGCCATGAACCGCACTGTCGGCCTGCCAGCAGCAATTGGAGTGCGGCTGATTCTTGAGGGCACGATCCATCAGCCGGGTGTGATCATACCAGTGACGCCTGAGCTCTACGAGCCGGCGCTGGCCGAGCTGGATCGTCTGGGCTTGCGGTTCACCGAGACCCAAGCGGTCCTGCCCTGGTGAGCGGCCAGGGCCGCCGCGACGCGGGCACGGGCGGCCCAGGGCGAACTGTGCCTGGCTTGGGCCGCAAACACACATCGCGCCCCAGACGGCCTGGCGGCACGGCGCTACCTGTTTGGCTGACCCTACCAGCCGATACCCGGGATCACTCGGGCTCTACCACAGCCACTCCGACTGGCCACCGCAGCGGGCCGAGGGCACAGCCCAGGCCGCTCCGGGCTGACAGCGAGGCAGCTGATCAGCTGCTCCTGACTGAGCTGATGGCTGACCGTTAGACGCCCTAACTCCGTGCAGCCACCGGCCCGCCGGCCACCCCTTGTGGAAGCCGGGTGTCGCCGTCCGCTTAAGCCTCGGCGTCGGCGTTGGGGTTGCGGTCACCGCCGCAGTCGGGGTCTCTGTAGCGGTCGCCGTCATGGTCAGAGTCGGCGTGCTCGTGCGCGTTGGGGTACGCGTCGCCGTCGCTGTGGGGCTGGCGGTCGCGGTGTTGGTGGGCGTCCGCGTTGCCGTGCTCGTGGCCGTCGCAGTGGCCGTGGCAGTGTGAGTCTGAGTTGCCGTGCTCGTCGCGGTTCGCGTGGGCGTGGCCGTTGGTGGCACCGGTGTGGCAGTCGCGGTGCTGGTGGCGGTCGCAGTGGCCGTGAGATCGGAA
>FWPV01004080.1_pt1 | contig 31694 bp, 31 predicted proteins | sample 2228371 | NCBI WGS metagenome assembly FWPV01 (sample SAMEA103939776, study PRJEB20133) | metagenome
TTCTAGCGGTTCAAGCGCAGAGTTTCAAACCTCCACCTTTGGTGGAGGTCATGACTTTCGCGCTGCCGCACGAGCTGCAAATTCCCAAGCGTTTTCAATCAGCTGGTTTCGTTACAATGCGAAAGAAACAGTGATTTGGCACGACGCATACCGGTCCGTATGTATGGGATCGGAATTGGGCGGCATCAGGTGCAGACCGGTGATTCCCGATCCGCGAAATGACAAGAGCAACCGTGGCGACCTTCTCCCTCCGTCAGGCCCGGTTGCACCGCTAAAGGCAGAATTTATGGCAATCGCATTGCTGGGCTTCCAGACCACCATCGCCGCTCCCCTCAGCCTGACCGGTATCGGCGTCCATTCCGGGCGCGAGGTTACCCTCAGCATGCAGCCGGCCGAGGCCGGTACGGGGATCGTGTTCGTGCGCACCTTCGAGGATGGCAGCTCGGTCGAGTTCAAGGCGGTTTCCTCCCAGGTCGGCAATACCGATCTTTGCACCGTGCTCGGCTTTTCGCCGGCCCGCTCGATCGCCACGATCGAGCATGTGATGGCCGCGATCTACGCGCTCGGCCTCGACAATCTCGTGCTTGAGGTCGACGGCGCGGAAATGCCGATCATGGACGGCAGTTCGGAAGTCTTCATCGATGCGATCGAGCAGGTCGGCATCGTCAATCTCGGCGTCAAGCGCCGCTATATCCGCGTGACCAAGCCGGTGCGCATCGAATCGGGCGCCTCTTGGGCGGAGTTCCTGCCCTATGACGGCACCCGCTTCGAGGTCGAGATCGATTTCGATTGCCCGCTGATCGGCCGCCAGAAGTGGGCAGGGGACCTGACCGCCGCCACTTTCAAGAACGAGCTTTCGCGCGCCCGCACATTCGGCTTCATGCGTGATGTCGAGCGCCTGTGGGCCGCCGGCTTCGCGCTCGGCTCCTCGCTGGAAAACTCGGTCGTCATTTCCGACGATAACACCGTGATCAACGTCGAAGGTCTGCGCTACGAGAAGGACGAGTTCGTGCGTCACAAGACGCTCGATGCCGTCGGCGATCTGGCGCTGGCCGGTGCACAGTTCATCGGCTGCTACCGCTCCTATCGCGGCGGTCACAAGCTCAACGCCAATGCGCTGAAGGCGCTTCTGGAAAACCGCGATGCCTACGAGGTCGTCGAGGCGCCGTCGCGCAGCCTTCAGGCCCGCGCCCGCGAATTTGTCGCCGTCAACGTGCCGGAATTTGCGCCCTGGTCGGCGTGATCACCCTTTTACCTCCAAACTCGGGCCGGGGCAGGAATTCCTCGGCCCTTTTTTATACCGGGCCGGATTTCACGGCGTTTTGCGGGGACGGCTCGCGCCGGACCATTTCCGGGCATTCCGGCGGGCTTGCCACAAAAATGCGTTAAATCACCATCATTGCGTTGCCCTCATACTGCTTTTATGGCTAGAAACGCGTGTTGAAAGCGACGGTTTTCTAGCGGCGCTGCAATCGGGAACTGTCGAATGAGTCATGTGGGGTCGGTCATTGTGAATAGAGCCGCGCGTATAGCCAGTATATGTGTGATGATGACGGTATCCGGTGCGCTGCTTGTCGCGTGCCAGTCCGATCCCGATATCGACATTACCAAGCTCGGCGTCGAGACCGATCCGCCGGAGACGCTCTACAATCAGGGTCTCGCCAACATCAAGGCCGGCAACATTGTCGAGGCGTCGCGCAAGTTCGACGCCATCGACGCCCAGCATCCGTTCTCGGAATGGTCGCAGAAGGCGCTGGTGATGAGCACCTTCACCAAGTATCGCTTGGCGCGCTACGCCGAAGCGGTTTCCACCGGTAACCGCTATCTCAATCTCTATCCGCGTTCGGACGATGCCGCCTATGTGCAGTACCTCGTCGGCCTGTCGCACTGGAAGCAGATCTCCAACGTCACGCAGGACCAGAAGAGCTCGTTGCAGACGATCGACGCCATGCAGAAGGTGATCGATAACTATCCGGACTCCGAATACATCGACGACGCCCAGGCCAAGATCCGTTTTGCCCGCGACCAGCTGGCCGGCAAGGAAATGCAGGTTGGCCGCTACTATCTGGAGCGCAAGGAATATCTCGCCGCCATCTCGCGCTTCCGCGTCGTCGTCGAGAAGTATCCGAACACCAACCAGATCGAGGAAGCGCTGGCGCGTCTCGTCGAGGCCTATTTCGCCATGGGCGTGGTGCAGGAGGCCCAGACGGCGGCCGCCGTCCTCGGTCACAATTATCCCGACAGCCAGTGGTATGCTGATTCCTACAAGCTTCTGCAGTCCGGCGGCCTCGAGCCGCGCGAGAATGGCGGGTCGTGGATCGCAAGGGCCGGCAAGAAGCTTCTTGTCGGCAGCTGAGCCGTCCATCCCAAGATCTGAGATGAGTGTGCCATGCTGGTCCAGCTGTCGATCCGCGATATCGTTCTGATCGAGCGGCTGGATCTTGCCTTCGAGGCCGGCCTGTCCGTCCTCACCGGCGAGACCGGCGCCGGCAAGTCCATCCTGCTCGACAGCCTGTCGCTGGCCCTTGGCGGCCGCGGCGACGGCTCGCTGGTGCGTCACGGCGAGGACAAGGGGCAGGTCACGGCCGTCTTCGACGTGCCGATGAGCCATCCGGCCCGCACGCTGCTGCGCGGCAACGGCGTCGACGACGACGGCGATCTGATCTTCCGCCGCGTGCAATCCGCCGACGGCCGCACCCGCGCCTATATCAACGACCAGCCTGTGTCCGTGCAACTCATGCGTCAGGCGGGCCAGCAGCTCGTCGAGATCCACGGCCAGCACGATGACCGCGCGCTCGTCGATACCGACGCCCACCGCATGCTGCTCGATGCCTTTGCCGGCCTCTCCGACGAGGCCGTCAGCCTCGGGGAGAGCTATCGTCGCTGGCGCGAGGCCGACCGGGTGCTGAAATCGCACCGGGCCCGCGTCGAGGCCGCCGCCCGCGAGGCGGACTACCTGCGCGCTTCCGTCGAGGAGCTCGAGAAGCTGTCGCCGCGTGACGGCGAGGAAGACGAACTGGCCGAACGCCGCGCCGTGATGCAGAAGTCGGAACGGATCGCCGGCGACATCGCCGAGGCCTCCGAGTTCCTGAACGGCCATTCGTCACCGGTGCCGCTGATCGCCTCGCTGGTCAGGCGGCTGGAGCGCAAGAGCCACGAGGCGCCGGGCCTCTTGGAGGAGACCGTCCAGCTGCTCGATTCAGCGCTCGACAACCTGTCCAATGCCCAGATGGAGGTCGAATCGGCCCTTCGGCGCACCGAGTTCGACCCGAACGAACTGGAGCGGGTGGAAGAGCGGCTGTTTGGCCTGCGCGCGGCGGCTAGGAAATATTCCGTGCCGGTGACCGGCCTTCCGGCGCTTGCCGAAAAGATGATCGCCGATCTGGCAGACCTTGATGCGGGTGAGGAGAAGCTCGGCGCGCTGGAGGCCGATGTCGTGGCGGCGCGCAGCCATTACGACCATCTGGCCAAGGCCCTGTCGGACAAGCGCCGCAATGCCGCTTCCGCGCTGTCCGAGGCCGTCATGGCGGAATTGCCGGCACTGAAGCTGGAGCGCGCGCGCTTCATGGTCGAGGTGACGAGCGATCCGGAGGCTGCGACCGCCGAGGGCATCGACACGGTCGAGTTCCACGTCCAGACCAATCCGGGCACGCGACCGGGGCCGATCATGAAGGTTGCTTCCGGCGGCGAACTGTCGCGCTTCCTGCTGGCGCTCAAGGTCGCGCTCGCCGATCGCGGCTCGGCACCGACGCTGGTCTTCGACGAAATCGATACCGGGGTCGGCGGTGCGGTCGCCGATGCGATCGGTCAGCGGCTGAAACGTCTGTCGGCCAAGGTTCAGGTGCTCTCGGTGACCCATGCACCGCAGGTCGCGGCCCGCGCTGCCACGCATTTCCTGATTTCCAAGGGACCGACGGGTGAGGGCGGTGAGAAGATCGCCACCCGGGTCGCCACGATGGAGCCCGAACACCGCCGCGAGGAGATCGCGCGCATGCTGGCCGGCGCATCCGTCACCGACGAGGCGCGCGCCGCCGCCGCCCGGCTGCTGTCGGGAGAAAACTGAGGCACCCGCGGACCCTAAGCCCTTTAATTGCATTCAAGGCCGAAACCTGTTTCCCTCGGTGCACGATGTTCGAACTCCTTTCCGCCTACTGGCCCCATATCCTTGCCGTCGTGTCGATCGCGCTCGGTGCCGTCGCGGCGGTGCATGCGGCCATGACCAAGCGCGAGGTGCGCTCGGCGCTGGGCTGGGTCGGCGTCATCCTGTTGTCGCCGCTGCTCGGCGCACTGATTTACGCCGTGGCCGGCGTCAACCGCATCCGGCGCAAGTCGCTGATCTCCCGCCGTGCGCTGCATCTGGATGAGCTGTGGCGCACGCTCTCCCACTATGGCGTCTCGCGCGAGCAGGTCGAGGCGCGCTTCGGCAGTCGCTGGGGCGGGCTGAAGACGCTCGGCGACCGTGTCGCCAAACACGCGCTTTCGTCCGGCAACCGGCTGGACATGCTGACCTCGGGCACCGAGACCTATGAGGCCTTCTGCGCCGCGATCGATGCCGCCGAGCGCAGCATCATCCTCGAGACCTATATCTTCGACCGCGACGCCGCCGGCCTGCGCGTGGCCGACCGGCTGATCGCCGCCCGCAGGCGCGGCGTCGCGGTCCGGGTGCTGATCGATGCGGTCGGTGCGCGTTACAGCGTACCGAGCATTCTCGGCTATCTTGCCGACGGCGGCGTCACCGTTGCAGCCTTCAACGGCAAGGTCGTGGCCGGCCTCAGGCTGCCCTATGCCAATCTTCGCACCCACCGTAAGATCCTTGTCGTCGACGGTGCCGTCGCCTTTCTCGGCGGCATGAACATCCGCGCCGCCTTCGAAGGCGAGGGGGCGGCGCGCGACACGCATTTTCGCCTGACCGGCCCGGCAGTCGCCGACATTTTTGCGGTCGCGGCCGAGGACTGGCATTTCGAGACCAGCGAGATCCTCACCGGAGAGGCCTGGGCTGTTGCCCCCTTTGCCACCGAGCCCGGCACACCGAGCTTCGTGCGCACAGTCGTCTCGGGGCCAGACACCAATCTCGAGACCAATCACAAGATGATGATGGGGGCGTTTTCGATCGCGGAGAAATCCATCCGCATCATGTCGCCCTATTTCCTGCCCGACAATATCCTGCTTGGCGCGCTCGCCACGGCGGCGCGGCGCGGCGTGATCGTCGACATCGTCATCCCGGCGCAGAACAATCTCGCCATCGTCAGCCATGCCATGGCCGCACAGTTCGATCAGATCCTGAAGGACGGCAGCCGGATCTTTCGCGCCAAGGGGCCCTTCGACCATTCCAAGCTGATGACGGTCGACGGCCATTGGGCCTTTGTCGGCTCGTCCAATCTCGATTCGCGCTCGCTGCGCCTGAACTTCGAAATCGATCTCGAAGTGCTCGATCCGGCCGTCTGTGCCGCGATCGATGCGCGCATCGAACAATCGCTGGAGGGCGCCGAGCCGGTGACGCTGGAGGAACTCCGGCAGCGCCCGTTCGTTTTCCGCCTGTTCGACCGTGTCCTCTGGCTCGGCTCGCCCTATCTGTGAAGGACATCCGGCCTGATGAAAGCGAGCGTCGAGTGCAGAACGGGCATGATCTTTGGCCGCGGCGGGCGTAAGCTCAAGAAAAGAATCCGCGGCGGCTACGACCGCATGGAAATGAAATGACGACGACCAAGAACAGCCTGGCTTCGGCGGTGATCGCCTCGATCAAGAACCGGTCCAACCGGGAGAACAATCCGCTGAGGCGGGAGACGCGCGACGGTTCCATGCTCGTTGCCTCCTACAATGTCCACAAATGCGTCGGCACCGATGGCCGCTTCGATCCCGAGCGGATCATCGAGGTCATCCGCGAGATGGATCCGGACGTGATCGCCCTCCAGGAGGCCGACCAGCGATTCGGCGAGCGCTCCGGCCTGCTCGATCTTCCGCGGTTGCGGCTGGAGACCGGGCTGACGGCGGTGCCGGTCATGCACAAGCCGAAATCGCATGGCTGGCGCGGCAATGTGCTGCTGTTCAAGGAAGGCGTCGTGCGCGACGTGCACCAGGTGGCGCTGCCGGGGCTGGAGCCGCGCGGTGCGCTGGTCGCCGAAATCGACCTCGAAGCCCGTGAGGGCATCCGCATCATCGCCGCCCATCTCGGGCTGCTGCGCTGGGCGCGCCGCCAGCAGGCCGACACGATTCTCGACATCATGGGCCGGCGCGAGGAGCGGCCGACCCTTTTGATGGGCGATTTCAACGAATGGCGGCTGGGGCCCGGCTCGGCGCTGACCCGACTCGAATCGGTGTTCGGCCCGCTGCCGACGCCGATCCCGAGCTATCCGGCGCGCCTGCCGGTGCTGTCACTCGACCGGATCATGGCCAACCGCGCCGACCTGATTTCGGAAATGGCCGTGCATGACACGCCGCTCGCCCGCAAGGCCTCCGATCACCTGCCGCTTCTGGCACGCATCGATCTCGGGGCCGGCAGCCTGCGCTGAGCTGTCCTTCATCCGGCGCCGGCTTGAGGTTTTTCAAGGCCGGATTTTCGGCTAAGACCGACGAGTCGAATTCGGAGCAGGGCAATGGCAGAACAGATGATCGCAGTCGAGGATCTGAGCGAGGCTCAGGCAAGGGCGGAGCTTGCGCGGCTCGCCGCCGAGATCGCCCATCACGATACGCTCTACCATGGCAAGGACCGTCCAGAGATTTCGGACGCCGACTACGACGCCCTCAAGCGGCGCAATGATGCGATCGAGGCACGCTTTCCGGCGCTCGTGCGCGAAGACAGCCCGTCGCGCCGGGTGGGTGCTGCCCCCTCGGTCACCTTCGCGCCGGTCGTCCATGCCCGGCCGATGCTGTCGCTCGACAACACCTTTTCCGACGAGGACGTCGCCGATTTCGTCGCCTCGGTCTATCGCTTCCTCGGCCGCCTGCCGGACGATTCGATCGCCTTTACCGCCGAGCCGAAGATCGACGGCCTGTCCATGTCGCTCCGCTACGAGAACGGCCGCCTGGTGACGGCCGCCACCCGCGGCGACGGGACGACCGGCGAAAACGTCACCCCCAACATCCTGACCATCCCGGAGATCCCGCGGCAATTGCCGGTCGGTGCGCCCGCCGTGGTCGAGGTGCGTGGCGAGGTCTACATGGCGAAAAGCGCCTTCCTGGCGCTCAATGCGCAGATGGAGGCCGAGGGCAGGCCGACCTATGTCAATCCGCGCAACACCGCGTCCGGCTCGCTGCGCCAACTCGACCCCAAGGTGACCGCCAGCCGCAAGCTGAAATTCTTCGCCTATGCCTGGGGCGAGATGTCCGAAATGCCGGCCGACACGCAGATGGGCATGGTGGAAAAATTCCGCGAATGGGGTTTCCCGGTCAATCCGCTGATGAAGCGGCTGAACTCGACGACCGAAGTGCTCGACCACTATCGGCAGATCGGCCTGATGCGCGCCGATCTCGACTACGACATCGACGGCGTCGTCTACAAGGTCGACCGGCTCGACCTGCAGGAGCGCCTCGGCTTCCGCTCGCGTTCGCCCCGCTGGGCGACGGCCCACAAGTTCCCCGCCGAGCAGGCCTTTACGAAGGTCGAGGCGATCGACATCCAGGTCGGCCGCACCGGGGCACTCACCCCCGTCGCGCGGCTGGAGCCGATCACCGTCGGCGGCGTGGTGGTCACCAATGCGACTCTGCACAATGCCGACTATATCCAGGGCATCGGCAATTCCGGCGAGCGCATCCGGCCGGAGGATCACGACATCCGCGTCGGCGACACCGTGATCGTCCAGCGCGCCGGCGACGTCATTCCGCAGGTGCTCGACGTGGTCATGGAAAAGCGCCCGGCAACGGCCGTGCCTTACGCCTTCCCGACCAAGTGCCCGGTCTGCGGCAGCCACGCCGTGCGGGAGAAGAACGAAAAGACCGGCAAGCTCGATTCGGTCACCCGCTGCACCGGCGGCTTCGTCTGCTCGGCGCAGGCCAAGGAACACATCAAGCATTTCGTCTCGCGCAATGCCTTCGATATCGAGGGGCTCGGCACCAAGCAGGTCGACTTCTTCTTCGAGGCCGAGGATCCGGCGATCCAGATCCGCACGGCGCCCGACATCTTCACGCTGAAGCGCCGGCAGGAGGCCTCGCCGCTCACCAAGCTCGAGAACATTGAGGGCTTTGGCCGCGTCAGCGTGCGCAAGCTGTTCGATGCGATCGACGCCCGCCGCGAGATCGCGCTCCACCGGCTGATCTTTGCGCTCGGCATCCGCCATGTCGGCGAGACCACTGCCAAGCTCCTGGCGCGCTCCTACGGCTCGTACGCGGCCTTTGCCGAGGCGATGCGGGCGGCGGCGCCGATGTTCGGCGATGCGTGGAACGAACTCAACGCCATCGACGGCATTGGCGAGGTGGTCGCTGCCTCGATCGTCGAGTTCTTCAAGGAGCCGCGCAATCTCGAAGTGGTTGACCGGCTGCTTCAGGAAGTGCGCCCGATCGATGCCGAGGCGGCGGTCGTGAGCGGTAGTCCGGTTGCCGGCAAGACCGTCGTCTTTACCGGTGCGCTTGAGAAGTTCACCCGTGACGAGGCCAAGGCCCGCGCCGAAAGCCTCGGCGCCAAGGTCGCCGGATCGGTGTCGAAGAAGACCGACTATGTGGTCGCCGGCGCCGATGCCGGCTCCAAGCTCGCCAAGGCGCAGGAGCTCGGGGTCGCGGTTCTCACCGAAGACGAATGGCTGGCTTTGATCAGCGGCTGAGCCGGCCTCGAGAAGGGTGGCAGCTTTCGGCTTGCCTTGCCACGCACCTCAATCGCCCGAGCGCGCCTTGCCGTCGCTGATCTCGATCCTGCGTCTGCAGGCGGCCGCGACCTTCTCGTCATGCGTCGAGATCAGGAAGGTTGTCTGCTGCTCGTCATTGATCTCGCGGATCAAGGCCATGACCTGATTGGCCGATTCGCGGTCGAGATTGCCTGTCGGCTCGTCGGCGAGCACCAGTTCTGGCGCATTCATCAGGGCGCGGGCGACCGCCACGCGCTGCTTCTGGCCGCCGGAGAGCTGGGTCGCGCGAAAATGCATGCGTTCGGCGAGCCCGACGCGCGCCAGAAGCTCTTCTCCGCGGGCCTTTGCCGAGCGCGTTTCCCGGCCCATGCTGACCGCTGTCGGAAAGATGACGTTTTCCAGCGCCGTGAAATCGGGCAGCAGATGGTGGAATTGGAAGACGAAGCCGATATGCCTGTTGCGGAATTCGGTGAGTTCCGCATCGGCGGCCGCGATCATGTCCTGGCCGAGCATGACATGGTGTCCGGCGGTCGGGCGCATCAGGGTGCCGAGGATGGACAGAAGCGTGCTCTTGCCCGATCCTGAGGGGCCGAGAAGCGCGACGAGGTCTCCTGCCGCCAGCGTCATGTCGAGGCCGCGCAGCACGGGGGTCGCCGTCTCGCCGTCGCCGAAGGTCTTGACCAGATCCCGAACCTCGACGAGCGCGCTCATTGGCCGATCACCTTGACGGGATTGACGCGGGCGGCGGCGCGCGCCGGCAGGATGGAGGCGATCATGGCGCCCACCGTCGTCAGAAGGATGGCAAGCCCGTAGGCGCCCTGGCGGACATCGATCGGCAGGCCGCCGCGCGGTGCGTTCTCCGGAAGCGGGAAGGGGGACAGCGCCAGATAGCCGAGGCCGGCGCCGACCAGCCCGCCGATGATGCCGATCAGTGTGCCCTGGATCACGAAGACGCCGACGACGAAGACGCGGCTGGCACCGAAGGCGCGCATGATGCCGATTTCCGGGCGCCGCCGGTAGGTCGACAGCAGCAGCGCGCTGGCGACGCCGATGACGATGGTGATCAGCGAGAAAGCCTTGATCAGGTCGCCGGAATTGGCCTGCGCACGCAAGCCGTCGAGCAACTGGCCGTTTCCTTCCGTCCAGGGCGTGGCCTTGAGGCCGGTCAACCCGGCAATCCGTGCGGCAAAGGCGTCCGCCGCGTTCAGGTCATCGAGCTTGATCTCCACCCGGCTGATCCCCTGTTGCAGGTCGAACAGCGTGCGGGCGGCGGAAAGGTTGACGAAGGCCGAGCGGGCATCCAGCGCCTCGACGCCGAGTGAGAATATGCCCTCGATGACGAGGGATCGCTCGACATCGCGGTCGGATTGCAGGGTGATCGTGTGGCCGATGCCGACGCCGAGGTCTTCGGCCAGCGTTTTGCCGATCAGAATGGAGGTGTTCCCCAGCCGGGCATGGCCGGCGACGAGATTGCCGGCAATATCGGCAATGACCGAGACCTTGTCCGACAGCAGGCCGGTCACGGCAACCGGCGCCCGCGACTGCCCCCGGATCACGAAACCGTTGCCGACGATCTGCGGCGACACTGCTCTGACACCGTCCAGCCCCTCGATCGTCGGCAGGAAGGCGTCGGCGGTGCGCAGCACCTCCCGCTGTCCGACCGCGCGCTGGAAGACGACCTGGGCGGCGGCGGCATCCGGTGCCAGCAGCGGCGCGTCGCGGCTCGGCGCCTCGAGCGTGACATGGGCGATGTTGCCCACCGTGCGGTCGACCAGGTAATTGCCCAGCCCGCCGATCAGGGCGCTGATGAAGACGAAGACGATAACGCCCGTCGCCACACCGAGAATCAGAAGCCCCGTCTGCAATTTGCTCGATGCGAGGTAACGCCAGGCGAATTTGAGGGCGTAGAGCATGGGCTACGACGCCTGGACCATGTCGCCCGGCGTCACCTTGGCCGGATCGAGGATCACCACGTCACCAGGCGTCAGCCCGTCGGTCACGATCACGCGTTCGGACGGCCAATCGTCGAAGCGGATCTCCCGCCGCTCCGCCCGTCCCTCGGCGATCACCAGGACGAATGCCTTCCCGCCTTCCAGGAGGATGGCGCTGCGCGGCACGGAAAGTGCTGCCTCGGCTTCGCTGACGATGACGTTGAGGTTGACGGTCAGGCCGACCGGCAGGTCGACATCCCTGTCGAAGGCGACCTTGATCTGGCGGCCGCCGGTCGCGCTGTCGACGTTCGGCGCGGCGAAGATCACCCGACCGTTCAAGGGCTCGGGAGCGCCGATCGGTTTCATCAGCGCCTTCAGCCCCTCGCGGATGCGGGCCGAATAGAGCTCGTCGACATCGGTCTCGACCACCAGCGTCGCGAGGTCGGCAATCGAAAACAGTTCGGTCTGTGTATCGACCCTCTGGCCTTGATCGACATTGCGCGTGAGCACGACGCCCGTGATCGGCGCCTTGACCGTGTATTGGCTGAGCTGTTCCTGCGCCTGGTCGAGGGCGGCTTTCAGCCGTGCGCTGTCCTTCTTGGCGGCTTCAAGGGCAAGAACAGCATCGTCGAGGTCGCCGCGCGGGCCGATCGAGCCGAGCGCCCGGGCGCGGGCGAGCGCACCTTCCGCCTGACGCTCCTTGGCATGCTGCGCCTCCAACGCGGCGCGCGCCTGACCGACCTCGGCCTCGGCAAGCGCGGTATCGAGCGTGACGATAACATCGCCGGCCTGCACCCGATCGCCTTCGTCGGCAAGAATGGCCGTTGCCTGGGCGGAGACGGCCGAGCGGACCGTCACGGATTTCTCTGCTGCCACCCGGCCATTGAGCGCGAGCAGCTGCGTGACCGGCGCAAGGACCAGCGTTTCGCTCGCGACGATCGCGGGCTTCTCTTCCCACGGCCGCATCGTGACGGCATAGCCCACCGCCAGCGCCACCAGGAGCGTGATCAGGCCCAGCCGCTTTCCCCGTCGCATCCAACCGCCGTCCGCATGCATTGCACTTGTCTCATCATCTGTTCGATAGCCTTACCGCAGTCGATGGGGAGGCGCCAGCGTCTGGCGACGGTGGGATGCGGGATGGCGGTGTATCGGGCTTTCTCAGAAGGATGCGCATTCACCCGGTTGTGTCGGAGCCGGGGCGGATTATGCGCGTTGCAGCCATCTCCGGGCAAAATGGACGCCAGCCAAAAAATTGGCCGCTCAGTTGACGCTAATCAAGACCGGTCGAAAATATTGAGGAAGATTTAACGAAGTTTCACCAGATCTCGCTCCCCGTGAGGAGGGGGTCGATGACCTTGGCTGCGGTTGGTTTCGTGACGGTGTGGGGGTGTGCGAGGGCGCCCGGTCGCCCGCGGAGCACGCAGCAAGGCATGCAATGAGGCTGGCCCCGCCTCCTGGTGAATGAGGAATTTGAGAATGTCGTTGAGTGTTGAGCCGGGCCTTGTTTCAGGTCATGCGGCGCAGGCCGTGTCCGCCGTCCCCTTCCACCCTTCGGAGATCTTCTTCTCCCGCACCGACGCGCGGGGCAAGATCATCGCCGGCAATTCCGTCTTCCAGCGGATCAGCCAGTATGACTGGGACGAGCTCCTGGGGCAGCCGCACAATGTCATCCGCCATGCCGACATGCCGCGCGGCATCTTCTGGCTGCTGTGGGACCGCATCCGGCGCGGCCTTCTGACCGGCGCCTATGTGAAGAACCGCGCGCGCGACGGCCGCCATTACTGGGTCTTCGCCATCGTCGCCCCCGCCGAGAACGGTTATCTCTCGGTCCGGATCAAGCCCGGCAGCGAAACCTTCGGGCTGGCTGCCCGGGAATATGCCCGGCTTCTGGCGCTGGAGTCGAAGCGGGCGCTTTCCCCCGCCGAGAGCGGCGCGCTGATGACCGAACGGCTGGCCGAGCTTGGTTTCTCCGACTACGACGCCTTCATGGCCCATGCGCTGACCGAGGAGATGGCGGCGCGCAATGCCCAGATCGAGCGGGGCGAAGACCGCATGATGACGCATTTTCGCACGCTGATGGCGGGTGCGCAGTCGATCATTTCCAAGACGGCGCAGCTGTCGAGCGGCTATGCCGACCACCAGTTCGTTCCGCTCAATCTGCTGGTGCAGGCCGGCCGGCTGGGGCAGGCGGGCTCGGCCATTGGCACCATCTCGGGCAATTATAGCCTGCTCTCCGCGGAGATCCGCGCAGGGCTTGCGTCCTTCAGCGCCTCCGCCGCCCGCGTCGCCGCCAATATCTGCCGGGGCGCCTTCATGCTCGGAACCGCCCGCATCCAGCAGGAGACCATCAGCCTGTTTAGCAGTGAACCGCCGCAGGCCGAGGTCGATCATGCGCGCGAGATGTCGCACCTGACGGCACAGGAGCAGTCCTATCGCCGCCACACCCGCGCAACGCTCTATGGCATCCGTGACGATGTCGAGCAGTTCCATCGCCAGACGCTCGATCTCAAGCGCCTCGCTTCGGGCCTGTCGGCGATTCGGGTGATGGGCAAGGTCGAGAGCGGACGTCTGGCTGTTGCCGTGCTGGCCGATCTGATCGCCGATCTCGAAGCCTTCCAGGCGGTGATCGCGGCCGGTCTGACCGAGATCGCCCTCGTGAACCAGGATCTGCGGCACAATGTGGCGGCGCTTGTCGAGGCGCAGGATTGTCTGTCTGCCTTCGGCATCCGGGTCCCGCCGCCCTTGGTGGCCTCCGGTGGACCGGCATGCGGTTGAGCCCAGGACGCAGCTGTCTAAGGATCGCTGTAGCCGATCGCCCGCAGGGTCAGCTGGGCGCTGCCGGGGTCCGTGTCAAACAGGATCGCGCCGCTCGACTGCGATTCGCCCGGCACATAGTCAAAGGTGACATCGACCGTCTCCAGGCTCTCGTCGCCCCGCTTCAGCTCGCCGCGCACGATCACGGCCGCTGCCGTCGTATTGGCGCGGTTCTCGATGTCGAAGGTGATGCGGTAACCGCCGGTCACTCGCGCCATGCCGGTTGCCTCGATGGCAAATTCCGGCGGCACCATTTCCTCGGTGGCCGCGTTCCAGCCGACATAGCCGATCAGCGTGGCGACAAGCGCGGCCGAGACGAGGCCGGTCAGCCATTCCATCCAGTGTGGGTTTTCGGCCTCGGTGTGGCGCGGGCGGTTCTGGCTGTTCATCGGATCCTCACAGTATCAGTCTGGCTGCGGCCGCGCCGATGGCCGCGGGAAAACCAAGCACGATCGTTGCAATGACCACCGGCATCAGTGCGGATCCGTCGACCTGCTCGAAGATCCACAGCGAAAACAGGCTGATGGCCAGCGCCACGACATAGCCGGGCAGGGTGAAGCGCACGAGCGCATGCCACCACGGCGTCTGCGGCGACAGCTCGTGTCCCCCCTCGAACGAGACCGCATAGACGAAGCCGTGCATCAGCGCGATCGACAGAAGGATGGCGGCCAGCGCATGCCAGGCGGTCATCTTGTAGGACAGAAGGATCATCTCTTCCGTCGGCGCGACGTTGAGCGACAGGAACAGCGCGCCGACCGACATCAGGAACAGTTCGCCGAAATAGCTGGCCGGCCGCTTGCGCAGTTCGGGGTTCTCGCACTCCTCGTCCTCGTCGCGCGTCAGCTGGCTGCGGCCGAGCATGGCGCCGATGCTGGCGGGCACCGCCTGGATCGCGATCTTGCCGATGATCTCGCTCATCGGCATCTCCGGTTTCAGCAGGCCGAACAGCGTCAGGATGAGACCGCTTGCGGCAATACCGATACCATAGGCGACAATCGCATCGCGCAAGTCCTCCCGCCAGCCGAAGGTCTCCTCGAAGCCGATATGGTGGGAAAGGATCACCAGCAGCGGCAGGTCGAGGACGAGCAGCAGAAGCAGTTTTTCGCGGTCGATGTGAAAGCCGAGTTGCCACATTTCCATGGTCATCAGCATCGGCAGGGCAAAGAGCAGGGCACCGGCCAGTCCGCGCCCCATGCCGGTCAGGAAGGCCGTCCTCGCCCGTATGCGCCGCACGAGCGCGTCCCGCTCTCCCGTCCGATCGATCATGCCGCCCTCACTGTGTTCTGGCGCTCGACAACGCAGTCGTGCGGGAATTGTTCCGTGGGTCGCTGCGCGGACTGCCATCGGGACCCTTGGCACTCTCCTTATTGCGCACGTCGCGTCGTGCCGCCTGTCGGCCCGGCCCCTCATCCGGCTGCCGCGGCGCACTCTCCTGAGTGGGCAGAAGGGGGCACGGTCACTGCCGTGGCCATTCCCTCTCCCCGCGTGCGGGGGTCCGAAGGACGGGGCGAGACACGTGGCTCGACCCCGGTCGGGTCAGGGTGAGGGGCAGGACATGCGGTTGGACCTCTCCGGATCAGGGGGAGGGGCACGACTACGCCCCTCGTACCTTACCCGCAGCGAACCGCCGCCCAACGCAAAAAAAAGCCCGCGCAGGCGGGCTGCGCGGGCTGTTGAAGAAACGGTCGAATGGGCCTCAGCCCTTGGGCTTGAAGCTCTTCTTCCTTGGGCCCGATCCGGGGCCGCGGTCGTCGAACTTGCCCTTGGGCTTGCCGGCGAAGGCGGGTTTGTCGCTCTTTCCGGCATAGGCCGGCTTGTCGCCACGGCCAGCCGGGGTCTTCTTGGCGGACCAGTCGGACTTTGCCGGCTTGTCCCAGTCATTGGAGGCGCCCTTCGGCTTCTTCTTGTAGGCGGGCTTGTCGCCGCTCCAGTCGTCGCGGGCCGGCTTGACCGGCGTGTCCCCCCAGACCTCGGCGTCGGCCCGGCTCATGTCGTCGGCGCCGTCACGGCCGGCGGCCGGCGCGCGCTTGTCGGCCCACGGCTTGCGCTCACCGCCGCGCTTGTCGCCAAAGGGCTTCTTGTCGCCATAGGCCTTCTTCTCGCCATAGGCCTTGGGTTCGCGCGGGGCGCGCTCCTTCGGCGGGGCGGAGAAATCGGGCGTGCCGTCCAGGCGCTTCACCGCAATGCCGCGCTCCAGCGTCTTGTTAGGCCCCAGCGCCTCAAGGAAGCCGTCGACGTCGCCGCTGGCGATCTCGACGAAGGTTTCCTCCGGCTGCATCTTGATCGCGCCGATCGCTGCCTTGGTGATGTTGCCGTTGCGGCACAGCATCGGGATCAGCCAGCGCGGCTCGGCGTTCTGCCGGCGGCCGACCGACAGCGTGAACCAGGTGCTGGATCCGAAATCGGCGCGCGGCTTGGTCGCCGCGCTAGACGGATTGGCATAGTCCGGCTCGCGCCGCTTCTTGGAGGCCTCGAGGCTGATCGGGATCAGGTCTTCCGGCGCCGAGCGGTTGCCGCGCTGCAGGCGCAGGAAGGCGGCGGCCACCTGTTCGGCGCCATGGGTGACAAGCAGCGTTGCGATAAACGGGGCTTCGTCCTCGTTGACCGTCTCGGTCAGGGCCGGATCGGCCAGCAGCCGCTCGTCGTCGCGGGCCAGGACTTCGTCGGCCGAGGGCGGCAGCGCCCAGGTCGGCTGGACATTGGCGCCGGCGAGCAGGCGCTCGGCCTTGCGGCGGGCACTGACCGGCACGATCAGCGCCGAGACGCCCTTGTTGCCGGCGCGCCCGGTGCGGCCCGAACGGTGCAGCAGCGTCTCCGAATTGGTCGGCAGGTCGGCATGGATGACGAGTTCGAGGCCGGGCAGGTCAATGCCGCGGGCGGCGACGTCGGTGGCGATGCAGACGCGGGCGCGTCCGTCGCGCATGGCCTGAAGCGCATGGGTGCGCTCGTTCTGCGACAACTCGCCCGAGAGCGCCACGACGGAGAAACCGCGATTGTGCAGCCGTGCCGTCAGATGGTTGACCGCCGCGCGGGTCGAGCAGAAGACGATGGTGTTGCGCGCCTCGTAGAAACGCAGGACGTTGATGATGGCGTTCTCGCGATCCGGATTGGCAACGACGAGCGCGCGGTATTCGATATCCACATGCTGTTTGCGTTCCGACACCGTCTCGATGCGCTTGGCATCGCGCTGGTAGCTCTTGGCCAGATCGGCGATCGAGCGCGGCACGGTCGCGGAGAACATCAGCGTGCGGCGATCGTCCGGGGCGGCGTCGAGAATGAACTCCAGATCCTCGCGGAAACCGAGGTCGAGCATCTCGTCGGCCTCGTCGAGTACGACGGCGCGCAGGTTGGACAGATCGAGGGCTCCGCGGGTGATATGGTCACGCAGGCGGCCCGGCGTGCCGACGATGATGTGGGCGCCGCGCTCCAGCGCCCGGCGCTCGTTGCGCACGTCCATGCCGCCGACGCAGGAGGCGATTACCGCGCCGGTCTTCTCGTAGAGCCATTCGAGTTCGCGCTTGACCTGCATGGCGAGCTCGCGCGTCGGGGCGATTGCCAGGCCCAGCGGCGCCTCGGCCCGGCCGAAGCGGTCTTCGCCCGACAGGAGCGTCGGCGCGATGGCCAGCCCGAAGGCCACCGTCTTGCCCGAGCCGGTCTGGGCCGAGACGAGCGCATCGGCGCCCTCGAGATCCGGATCCAGCATGGCCTGCTGAACCGGTGTCAGCGTCGCATAGCCGCGTTTGGACAATGCCTCTGCGATCGGCGCTGCGATGCCGTTGAATTCTGTCATGGAAAGGTCTTTCGAACTGGATGTGAAAAGCGGGCCAATGCGCCGCGCCCGCCGATTGCGGGTATGTTGCGGCGTTCCTATCCGGCAAACGCGAAAATGTATAGGGGGCGGGCTGAAAAAGGCGAGAAATGCGGGAGAAGATCGGTCATCCGGCGGTCCGGTGGGCGGGATCTGGCATTTGATTCGATGCGGGCGAAGGCCTAAGAGCAGAGACTTGACGAGAGCCGGAGAGTCGCAGCCCGTGAAAACCATCGCCATCGATTTCGAAACGGCCAGCGAGGAGCGGGGGAGCGCCTGCTCGGTCGGGCTTGCCTTCATCGAGGACGGCCAGGTCGTGCGCGTCGAAGAGCGGCTGATCCGGCCGAAATCCATGCGCTTTTCGCCGTTCAACATCGCCATCCACGGCATCCGCCCCGAGCATGTCGAGGATGCCGGCGAGTTTCCCGAAGTGATGGACGAGTTCGCCGATGATTTTGACGGCGCGATGATGGTCGCCCACAATGCCGCCTTCGATTTCTCCGTCTGGCGTTCGGCGCTCGACCAGTACGGCATGCCCTATCCGGAACTCTCCTATCTGTGCAGCGTCAAGATGGCGCAGCGCCTGTGGCCGGACCTCGGTTCTCACCGTCTGAACCGGCTCGCCGCCCATCTCGGGCTGACATTCCTGCATCACAATGCCGCCGAGGATGCCCGCGTCTGTGCGCTCGCTTCGCTGGCGATGATGCGCGAGGTGGGTGCGACCCATCTGGCTGAGCTTGCGCCGCGCATCGGCGTAAGCGTCGGCCGGCTCTACCGCGGCGGTTACGAGGCCTGTTCCATGCGCCGCGTCTCCAAACGGCAGCCGGCCTTGTAAGCGGGGCGCACGCGCTTATCTAGATTGCAGTCACTTCTGGAGATTTGCCATGCCGATCCGTCGCCTTCTTCTGTCCGCCACCATCGCGCTCTCGGCGTTGGTTCTGCCTGCAAGGGCGGAGGTCGTGGGTGAGGTCGGCGTCGACTGGGTCGGCAACGACATCATCGTCGAGGCGGTCACCGATCCGAAGATCAAGGGCGTTACCTGCCACGTGACCTATTTCGACCGTTCGATCATCGACCGCCTGTCCAAGGGCAACTGGTTCGAGGATCCGTCGAACAATTCCATCGCCTGCCGCCAGACCGGGCCGATCGAGATCGGCGACATCGACCTGTCGAAGGACGGTGAGGAGGTCTTCCGGGAAGGCATGTCGCTGATCTGGAAGCAGCTTGTCGTCAATCGCATCTACGACAAGAGCAATGACACGCTGATCTATCTCATCCATTCGCGTCAGGTTGTCGACGGTTCTGCCAAAATGGCGATCTCGACCGTGCCGCTGTTCAACCAGCAGGTCACCTGGACCAAGGGAAAGCCCTGAAGCGGGCATTAGCGCGTTTTTTCATCATGACCGCGAGCGCGCCCAAAATTGGTCAGCCGGGCGCATCGAAATGTTCATTTTTTCGAACGATGTCACTTTCGCCGATCGTTAAAGTTTGGCAAGCTTCTTAAGGACATCAGGAAGCGTACTCATCACCCCAGAGTATCCTTGCTGTTCTTGTCCTTGCCAATCGGGGCGTTCCAGCTCCGAGATCGAACAAGATTGCGCTCCGGTCTCTTGCGAAGCCGGAGCGCAATTCGTTTGTGATCGGATGGTCCTTAGCGGACATAGACGACCTTGCCGCCATTGGCTGCCGTCTGGACATGGACGACATTGGTCAGCTGGACATTCTCGGCTTCAAGGGCCGCAACCAGCATCGGATCGGCCGTGACCATGGCCTGAGCTTCGCTCATGCCGTTGTCGCTCATCGAGAGCTGCTTCAGGCGGTCATATTCGCTGCGGTTCTGGTCGTTGTTGAGGCTGTCGATGCGAACCACGCTGACATTCTGCTCGGAGGTGACGGCTGCGGTCTGCGCCAGCGCTGCGCCGGAGACCGAGCCGAGGGCGAGGGTGGAGGCAAGCACAAGCTTGATGGCATTGTTCATGATGTTTCTCCTTGGGTCGTGTTGCTGTTTCACGAGGCCTCGTGAAGCACCGGAGAAACGCCCGGGGAGCCGCAGCGTTCCCCGGGAGATGAAAATTATCTAAATATTACAGATATTTAATGTGGTCGTAAGTGGGCGGAACGGTGGCGCCAGCAAGGCGCGTATCGCCGTAACGCCAAAAGCCCATGACCCCTTGGGCAAGGGGGCATGGGTCGGGAAGATCCGGAACGGCAGAACGATCAGGCGGCCTGGGCCAGCTCGTCGGCGATCACGGTGTCGAGGTTGAGGAAGCAGACCATCGACTTCTCGAGTGCGACGATGCCGCGGCAGAAGGCGCGCTGTTCCTCGGGGATGATTTCCGGTGCCGGCTGCAGGTCCTCGCCGCGAATGGTCATCATGTCGGAAACCTGTTCGACCAGCAGGCCGACCAGCTTGCCGGCGATGTCGGTGACGATGATGGCGGCGCGTTCCGACGGCTCGGTCATCTTCATGCCGAGGCGGCAGGCCATGTCGATGACCGGGATGACGGCACCGCGCAGGTTGATCAGGCCCAGCACGTAGGGCGGCGTGTGCGGCATCGGCGTCACCGGAGCCCAGCCGCGGATTTCGCGGATGGCCATGATGTCGATGCAGAATTCCTGCTCACCGAGGTGGAAGGATACGATTTCGAGATAGGCGCCCGACTGCTTGATGGCATTGCTCATGTTCAAAACTCTTCCCAGTTTTCGGCGGTGGCACCCTGGCTTGCGACCCGGGTGGCAGCGCTACGGTTGAATGTCCCCGCGACCTTTTCGATCAGGTTCTTCGCGGGAGACGGTCTCGGCTGCGAGGCAGCGGTTGCCGCCTGCGGCTGGGCGGAGACGGCGCTGCCGGTTCCGCTCATCTTGAACTGGCCGACGAGTCGAGAGAGGTTCTCGGCATCGCCCGCCAGCGTATGGCTCGCCGCATTGGTCTGCTCGACCATGGCGGCGTTCTGTTGCGTGACCTGGTCCATCTGGCCCACGGCCGAATTGATCTCGCCGAGGCCGACCGACTGTTCGCGGGCGGCAATGACGATGGATTTGATGTGGTCATTGATCTGCAGGACGCTGTCGCCGATCTGGCGCAAAGCCTCGCCGCCGGCGGAGACGCGCTCGACGCCGGTCTTGACCTCGTCGCTGGAGCGGCCGACCAGGGTCTTGATGTCGCGCGCAGCTTCCGCGGCACGACCGGCTAGCGCCCGCACTTCCTGGGCGACGACGGCAAAGCCCTTGCCGGCGTCACCGGCGCGGGCGGCCTCGACGCCGGCATTCAGCGCCAGAAGATTGGTCTGGAAGGCGATTTCGTCGACGACGTTGATGATCTTGCCGATCTCGGCGGTGGCCGTTTCGATCCGCTCCATGGCGGCCATGGCCTCGGCGACGACCGGTCCGGACTGCTGGGCAAAGGAGGTGGCGTGATCGACGATGTGGCTTGCCTCTTCGGCCCGTTCGGCGGCGGCGCGCACGGTGGCGGTGATCTCGTCGAGGGCTGCCGAGGTTTCCTCGAGCGAGGCGGCCTGCTGCTCCGTGCGGCGGGCGAGGTCGTCGGCGGCCGAGCGCATCTGCAGGCCGTTGGCGCGGATCGAGCTGCTGCTCAGCGAGATCTCGCCCATGACCCGCTGCAGGTTGGCGGTGGTCTGGTTGAAGTCGACGCGCAGGCGGTCAAGGTCGCCATGGAAGGCTTCGCCGATCGACACCGACAGATCGCCCTCTGACAGGCGGTTGAGGCCAAGCGCCAGCTGGTCGACCGCGCGCTTGACCGCGGCATTGTCGGCGGCAAGGGCGGCGGCGCGGCTTTCGCGCTCCTGGTCATTGCGCTGGCTGGCCTCGGCGGTGGCGGCTTCCAGCGCCCGCTTCTCGATCGCGGCGGCGCGGAACATGTCGACGGCGCGGGCCATGTCGCCGATCTCGTCACGGCGACCGTCATCCTTGACCGCGCTGTCGAGATCCCCCTGGAGGACGCGCTGCATGGCGGCGCGCACGGCCTGGATGCCGTTGACGATGGCATTGCCGTGCAAAGACTGCAGCAGAAGCGTGGTAACGAGCGCCAGCAGGCCGAGACCGAGCTGGATGTAGAGCGAATTGCCGGCGCGGTTGGTGGCGCCGCTGACGCTTGCCTGCATGATCTGGCCGGCCAGTGCCGCGGTCTTTTCCAGCGTCGCCGACAGGCGCTCGCCGGCGCCGTCGATCGCGTCGTCGATCGCCGCATACTCGGCTTCGGCGGCTCCGGTCTCGACCAGCCGCTTCAGATCGACCTCGATCGCCCGAACGACCTCGGCCAGGTCGGCTTCGTAACTCTCGGCAAGCGCCGGATTGCCGCCGTCGGCCGCGAGCTGCTTCAGCATCGGGGCGCCGGCGGTAAGCAGATTGGCCGCGGATCGGATGATGTCGACCCGCTCCGGCTGGATGGATCCTTCACCGCGGTCGATGATCGTGTCCATCGCCGCCAGCACCATCTGCGAATTGGCGAGTTGCATGCGGTTGATCTGTTCAACCTGGTCCTGCAGCGAAAGCGCGCGGTTGAGCGCCGTGTCGACCTGGACGTTCTCGTACCAGCCGACCGCAAGCATGGAGCCGATGCCCAGCACCGTCGAGGCGCCGAGCGTCATGAGCCTCTTTCTGACCGACAAACCGCTTCCCGAAATGAAGTTGAGCATGCGTCTCCCCAGTGCCCCAGCAGCATCACCGGCGCGATGCACCGGCAACTCGTTTCGCATGCAGAGGCCCGAGGAAAAGAAATACCCGTCCCGGTGGACGTTATGTCCGCATGACCATTGTGGTCATCTCGCGTCGTAGATCATCGCAAATAGTGGTTAAGCAACGAATAATATGGCTATCCGAGTCGCCTGTTCCGGCAAAGCCCGGCGAAGGGCTGCCCTTCGCCGGATCAGGGGTAACCGTTATCAGGCCGGGCCGATGGCGCGACGATAGAGGTGCCAAGTCGCGTGGCCGAGCACCGGCAGTGCCACGAACAGGCCGGCAAAGAGCGGTAGCATCGAAATCACCGCGGTTGCCGCAACGACCAGGCCGAAGGTCAGCATGGGCGTCGGGTTCTCGATCACCGTGCGGATGCTGGTCAGCATGGCGGTGACGAAATCGATCTCCTGGTCGAGCAGGAGCGGCATCGAGATCACCGTCAGCGAGAACAGCACGGTTGCGATCACGCCGCCGACAATCGTGCCGACCAGCAGGAACAGCATGCCCTCCGGCGTGGTGGTGACGATGGTGGCGAAGGCGGCCAGCGAAGCCGGGATCTTGAAGCCGAGAAACAGCGCGAGCAGCAGCCGCACCTGATAGATCCAGATCCAGAAGACGAAGAGCACGACGAAGGCCATCCATGACAGCTGCCGTTCGCGCTGTCGGAAGACTTCGGTCAGGACGCCGCGCCAGCTGATCGGCTCGCCGCGTTCGTGGCGACGGCTGATCTCGTAGAGACCGACGGCGACGAAGGGGCCGATCAGCGGAAAGCCGATGGCGACCGGAATGATCATCCAGGGCAGGTGATAGAGGCTGAGCGCGACGACGATGAACAGGCCGCCGAGCGCATAGATACCGCCGAAGAACAGGCCGAAGACCGGATAGCGGCGGAAATCCGCGAACCCGTCGGCAAGCGCCGCCCTGACATCTTTCATGTCGAGATGATTGATCCGCATTTTCGGCTGCGGTGCCGCCTGTACAAGCTGTTCTCCCATTCGTCCCTCCCAAGACGTTTTCATGATGAAGACTAGCACGGAAAAAGCGGCGGAAGAATTGCTTCTATTCATCCCTTTGTTTGTCGGGATCAGGGCTTTGCGATATTTCCCTTTCGCCGGGGCTCGTCGCGCATTATGTATGGCCCATGGACACTCAAACACCGAAAGCGCTGAAGTCTGCCGTGATCGCCGCCCTCGTTGCGGGCGGGCTGGCACTGTCTGCGCTGGTGTTCGTCGGCTGGATGCGATTCGGCGCCGATATTGTCCTCACCTATGCCGAGAACGGGCTGTCCTCCTGTCTTTGACGGCCTGAGACCGCTGCAACTGGGACAAATCGGCGCGCCGGCACCAGCAACGCCCGAGTTGATTTGCACTGAAGCCCGGTTCGACGTATCGGCAGTAATGTTTCCCGCCGCATTTCAAAGGGACCTGACCTTCCATGAAGACTTTGCGCATTATCCTCTGGGCCGGCGTCGTGCTGATGGCCGGCGTTCTCGGCTGGTTGACGCTGGCCGTCACCGATACCAAGGACAAGATCGCCGAGGCGCCGTTCGGCGTTCCGTTCCAGCTGGTCGACCAGAACGGCAAGCCGATCACCGAGCAGGCCTTCCGCGGCAAGCCGACGGCCCTGTTCTTTGGCTTCACCCACTGCCCGGAAGTCTGCCCGACGACCCTGTTCGAGCTGAACGGCTGGCTCTCCACCGTCGATCCGGACAAGACGAAACTGCAAGCCTATTTCGTGACCGTCGACCCCGAGCGCGACACGCCGGAAATGCTCGGTGCCTATATTTCCAACGTCACCGACCGCGTGATCGGCATTGCCGGCGATCCGCAGAAGGTCGGCGAGGTGATCAAGGGCTTCCGCGTCTATGCCAAGAAGATCCCGCTCGACGAGAAGGATCCGAACGGCGACTACACCATGGACCACACCGCCTCGGTCTTCCTGCTCGACAAGGATGGCCGCTTCGTCGGCACGATCTCCTATGGCGAGAACCCCGACGTGGCGATCAAGAAGCTCGAAAACCTCGCCAAGGGCTGATGCCTTCGACGGCCGGCGGCGCCCCTGTTGCCATCTGCGGCGGCGCGTTGTACCGCAGGCCGTCGCGGATGCGCGTTGCGCCGTCCGGCCGTCCACACTGCCACAGGATGATCGATCGTGAGTGAAATTCGCCTCTTTGTAAGCACCACCGAAGCGCTGGCGACGGAGATCCTCGATCTCATGACGATCTGCTTCGGCGAAGAGGATCTGGCGATCGCCACCACCGAGGTGGACGAGAAGAACGACATCTGGGAAGCCTCGGTCTACATGCTGACCGACGAGGAGGAGGGGGTTCGCACCCGCCTTGCGGAACTGCTGGCGGAAGCCTTTCCCGGCCTTGAGATCCAGCGCGAGGTGCTGCCGGACATCGACTGGATCGCCAAGTCGCTCGAAGGGCTGAAGCCGGTTAGGGCAGGGCGCTTCATCGTTCACGGCTCGCATGACCGCGACAAGGTCCGTGTCAACGATCTGGCGATCGAGATCGAGGCCGGTCAGGCCTTCGGTACCGGCCATCACGGCACGACGGCCGGCTGCCTGGAAATGATCGACGAGGTGGTGCGCGCACGCCCCGTTCGCAACGCTCTCGATCTTGGTACCGGCAGTGGCGTCCTCGCCATCGCCGTGCGCAAGCTGCGCCATATCCCGGTTCTGGCAACCGACATCGATCCGATCGCCGTCCGGGTCGCGAAGGACAATGCCCGCAGCAATGGCCTGGTGGACGGCATCGAGTTTCGCGTCGCGCCCGGCTTTCACTCGACCGCATTCGGTCAGTACGGCCCGTTCGACCTGATCATCGCCAATATTCTCGCCCGACCGCTGATGAAGATGGCGCCGCAGCTGGCCGTCAATCTGGCGCCGGGCGGCTCGGTCATCCTCTCTGGCATTCTCGCCAGCCAGCGCTGGAAGGTGATCGCCGCCTACAACGGTGCCGGTCTCGCCCATGTGCGGACCATCTGGCGCAACGGCTGGGTGACGATCCATCTGCGCCACGGCCGCGGGTTGGCTTGAGGCTCTCAGATTTTGCGTCGCACAATTGCGTGAGGTGCATGGCAGCGCCAGCGCAGCAGACATGAGAAAAGGCGGCATCACTGATGCCGCCTTTTCCAGATCAGTCGCCTGATCTTGTCCCGCGAGCTTTGGGAGGAGAGCGTCGAGCGGGCTATGATGGGGGATGCGCCGATGCCGGCGCCGCGCCTTAGAAGGCGGTGGCGCGAACGCCCTTGCGACGCAGCTCTTCGCGGCTGGTGCCCAGCGACTTCAGCGTTTCGTCGTCGAGGTTCATCAGGGCGCCGTTGACGTAGCGGCTGGCCTGCAATTCGCGTGCTGCGACAAAGCGCTGGTAGGCATTGCGGAAGAAGGAGTTTGCCATGGCCGTGATCCTTGCCGGTTGGTCTCAGTTGTCTGATGACCTGGATATAGAGACCGCAAGCGCTTTCAGCGAGAGGCTTTGCCTCATGGGTGTTATGCGTTCTGCGCATGCGTCGGCTGATTTATGCTCAGGTTCACCGAGATTCTGACCATTTTTTGATCGTCCTGCCTCCGTTGATGTTGCGATGCGGAATTTTGGCCGAGGCGTGCGGCACGCGGTTTGCCATGGTGCAGGATCGATCCGGCTTGTTATAAGGGCGCGTCGCAAATTCATTGCCCTCAGGAAGCCCTCGCCATGTTTCAATCCTTCGATGTCACCTCCACGCCTGAGTTCGGTCGCGAGCGGGTCGAGGCGCTGCGGGCGCAGTTCGCCGCGCTCGGCATTGACGGTTTTCTGGTGACGCGTGCCGACGAGTATCAGGGCGAATACGTGCCGGCTTCGGCCGAGCGGCTGTCCTGGCTGACTGGTTTCACCGGGTCGGCCGGCCAGGCGCTGATTACCGCCGCTCAGGCGGTGGTCTTCGTCGATGGCCGCTATGTCACGCAGCTGGCCGAGCAGGTCGATCCGGCGGTGTTCACCCCCGGTGACCTCGTCGGCGAGCCGCCACACAAATGGATCGGCAAACATGCGCACCAGGGCTTCCGGCTGGGCATCGATCCGTGGCTTCACACGAGCCTCGAGGTCGAACGCCTGGAAAAGGCGCTGGCCGAGCGGGACGGCGCGCTCGTCGTCCTTTCCGCCAATCCGCTCGATGCGATCTGGACGGACCGTCCAGCCGAGCCGCTGGGGCCGGTCACCATTCAGCCGATCGAATATTCCGGCGTGCTGGCCAAGGACAAGATCGCCCGCATCGCCGAGGATCTGACCGAGCGCCGGATCGACGCGGCGCTGGTCACCGATCCCTCGTCGATTGCCTGGATCTTCAACATCCGCGGATCCGACGTGCCGCATACGCCGCACCCGCTGGCGCGCGCCATCATCAAGGCCGACGGGTCGGCCGAGCTCTTCCTCGACCAGCGCAAGACCGGGATCGAGGTCGAGGCCTATCTCGGGCAGATGTGCCGTCAACTCGATCCGCGCATGCTGGTCGCGCATCTGGAAAAGCTTGCCGTCGAGGGCAAGCGCATCCTGGTCGACCCGGATCTTGCGCCCTTTGCGCTCGTCGAACTCATCCGCGGCCATGGCGGCACCGTCGTTTCCGGCGCCGATCCGGCGAAGATCGCCCGGGCGGTCAAGAACTCGGTCGAGCTCAACGGCTCGGCCGCCGCGCATCTGCAGGACGGCGTGGCCGTCGTCGAGTTCCTGTCCTGGCTCGAAGACCAGCATCCGGGCTCGATCACCGAGATCGGCGCGGCGAAGGCGCTGGAGGAGGCGCGCATGCGCGTCGGCGAGCGCATGCAAAACCCGCTGAAGGACATTTCCTTCGACACGATCGCCGGTGCCGGCGAGCACGGCGCGGTGATTCACTATCGGGCGACGACCAGCTCCGACCGGCCGATCCATTCGGGCGACCTCTTCCTGATCGACAGCGGCGCGCAATATGTCAACGGCACGACCGACATCACCCGCACGGTGGCGATCGGGGCCGTGTCGGACGAGCAGAAGCGCTTCTTCACCCTGGTTCTGAAAGGCATGATCGCGATCAGCACGGCGCGTTTCCCCAAGGGCACCCGCGGCTGCGACCTCGATCCGCTCGCACGCATCGCGCTGTGGAAGGCCGGCGCCGACTATGCCCACGGCACCGGGCATGGCGTCGGTTCCTACCTCTCGGTGCATGAAGGCCCGCAGCGGATTGCCCGTCTGGCAACCCAGGAGCTTCTGCCCGGCATGATCCTCTCCAACGAACCGGGCTATTATCGCCCCGGTGCGTTTGGGATCCGCATCGAGAACCTCGTCTATGTGCGCGAGGCGGAAGCGGTCGAGGGCGGCGACATGCCGATGATGAGCTTCGAAACGCTCACCTATGTGCCGATCGACAAGTATCTCGTGGTGACGGAGCTTCTGACCCGGGAGGAACTGCGCTGGCTCGACGACTACCATGAGCGCACCCGCAACGAGCTGATGCCGCTGATGCATGACGAGAAGTCGAATGCCTGGCTGGAGCGGGCGACCGGTCCCTTCAGCCGATCCAGTGGCGCATGATCATCACGGCGATCCAGCCGCCGATCAGCATCGGGATTGAGGAGGCGCCAAGGCCGATCAGAAGGGAGACGGCCATGGCGACCTTCACGTCCCAGCCGCCGGAAAAGAAGGCCGGTGCGACGAGCGTCGTCAAGACGGCGGCCGGTACGGCATTGAGGGCGGCGTCCACCCGCGGCGGCACGTTCTTCAGCCGGCTGATCAGCAGATAACCGCCGATGCGCGTCAGATAGGTCGCAACCGCGCCGGCGAGAATGAGCAGCGTCATGTGGGGCGTGAAAAGCTCGTTCATGGCTGATCCTCCTCAAGCTGGCGGCCGGCGGCGACTTGCGTCTTCGGCGGCAAGAGGGCGGCGAGCAGGACACCGGCGAGCGCCCCGATGCTGACATGCCAGGGCGAGCCGACATAGTGTTGCGCAAGCACGGAGACGGCGGCGCTGACGACGACCACGGCGAGGAAGGCATCACGCTTTCGAAAGCCGAGCACCAGTCCCATGAAATAGATCGGCAGAAGAACGTCGAAGCCCCAGGCGGCCGGATTGCCGATGAGCTTGCCGAAGCCGGCGCCGACGGCGGTGACGCCGACCCAGCCGACATAGATCGTAAGAGCGAAGCCAAGATACCACGCAAACGAAACCCTCCTTCCGGTCTCGCCGCGCGTCAGGGTCTGCGCGAATTGCGGATCGGTCAGCAGGAAAAATGACACAGCTTTCTGGGCCGGGGAAAAATGCGCGATGAAGGGCGTGATCGCCGCCGAATAGAGGATGTGGCGGAAATTGACGGCGAAGATCGACAGCACGATCACCCAGACGGGGACGGAATGGCCGAACAGCTCGATGCCGACCAGCTGGCTTGCGCCGGCAAAGATGACGGCGCTCATCAGCGTCGCCTCGGCGACGGTCTGGCCGTTGCTGACGGCGATCGCGCCAAACAGCGCGGCGAAGGGCATGGTGGAGACGAGGATCGGCGCGCTGCCCCGCAGGCCTTCGGTAAAATCGGAATTCATCGGATGTCGTACCTCTCTGGGCCCTAGCCCTTAGGGCCAAGTCCCCACCCGAACAAGCGAATATGGCTGATCGTTCGATTGATTCCCCTGACTTGTCGGCCTAGTCTCGGCACGACCCGGGATGGCAGAGGGAAGCGGCTTGTGCCGAAACTCGATTTCTCCAGCGAAGACCAGGCGGCCATCGTGGCGCGGGTGCAGGACTATTTCCTCACCGAGTTCGAGCTTGATGTCGGCCGCTTTGAGGCCGAAGCCATGCTCGAGTTCTTCGCCGCGGAAATCGGCGCGCATTTCTACAATCGCGGCCTCTACGACGCTCAGGCGGTCTTCACCAACCAGATCGAGGTCATCAACGACGCGATCTATCAGCTGGAGCAGGCGCCCGGCTCGGGGCGGTAGGGCGGCCCGCCGGACCGCCGCTGCCGGTCACTTCTTCGGGCGAACCTGGAAGGTGTGTTCCGGGCCGGGGAAGGTGCGGGCGCGCACCTCCGTCGCATAGTCTTCCGCCGCCTTGGAGATGACGCCGGCGAGATCGGCGAAATGCTTGACGAAGCGCGGCTTGAAGTCGTTGAACAGGCCGAGCATGTCGTCGGAGACCAGCACCTGGCCGTCGCAGGCCGGCGAGGCGCCGATGCCGATGGTGGCGGCCGAAACCGTGCCGGTGATCTCGCGGGCGAGCGGCTCGACCGTGCCTTCGATGACGATCGCAAAGGCGCCAGCCTCATCGATGGCGCGGGCATCGCGGCGGATCTTCTCGGCTTCCTTGTCGCTGTGGCCTTTGGAACGATAGCCGCCGGCGGTGTTGACCTGCTGCGGCATCAGCCCGACATGACCGAAGACCGGCACGCCGCGCGACACGAGGAAGGCGACCGTCTCGGCCATTTCCTCGCCGCCTTCGAGCTTGACGCCGTCACAGCCGGTTTCCTTCATGATGCGGGCGGCGGTGCGGAAGGCTTGTTCCTTCGATTCCTGATAGGAGCCGAAGGGCAGGTCGACGATGACGCAGGCCCGCGCGGTGCCGCGCATCACCGCCTGGCCATGGGCGATCATCATCTCGACGGTGACGCCGACGGTGGTGTCCATGCCGTAGAGTACCATGCCGAGGCTGTCGCCGACCAGCAGCAGGTCGCAATGCGGGTCGAACAGCCGGGTCATCGGCGTGGTATAGGCGGTGAGGCAAACGGCCGGACGCTGACCCTTCAGCGCGGTGATGTCGGCGGGGGTGAGACGCTTCTGGCGGGGCGGGGTGCTCATGGTCAGGCGGCCTCCATACCGTCTTGCAAAGAAAGGTCGATGACGCGGTTGTCGAGGAGCCGGGTCTGGCCGAAGCGCACGAAGAGCAGCACGAGCACGGGACCGTCGACGCGCTCAAGAGGCGCAAGCGTCAGCGGATGGCGCAGCGCCACGACTTCCGGCTCGGCCAGAGGCTCGCTGCGGATAAAGCGGGCGAGGCGTTCTTCCAGTTCCGCGACATCGGTGATGCCTTCGCGGATCATCCGCTCCGCCTCGTTGAGCGCCTGCGGCACGATGACGGCGGCGGCGCGCTCGGCGGATGTGAGATAGACATTGCGCGAGGAGCAGGCGAGCCCGTCCGTTTCGCGCACGGTGGGGACCGGCACGATCCTGACCGGCTGGGCGAGATCATCGACCATGCGGCGGATGATCGCCACCTGCTGGAAATCCTTCTCGCCGAAATAGGCCGCGTCCGGCTGGACGATGTTGAAGAGCTTGGTGACGACGGTCGCGACGCCGGCGAAGTGGCCGGGGCGGGCAGCCCCCTCGAGTTCCGCGCCGAGCCTGGGCACGTCGACCACCGTCTCCATCGGGCGCGGATACATCTCCGACACCGCGGGAGCGAAGAGAAAATCGACGCCGGCCTCTTCCAGCAGGGCGCTGTCGCGCTGAAGATCGCGCGGGTATTTGTCGAGATCCTCATGGGCGCCGAACTGCAGCGGATTGACGAAGATCGACACGACGGTCACAGCGTTCTCGTCTTTCGACCGGGCGACCAACGTCAGGTGGCCTTGATGCAGATAGCCCATGGTCGGCACGAAGCCGATGGTGCGGCCGGCGCGACGATGGTCGCCGAGCCGTGCTCTGAGCTCGGCAATGGTGGTGACGGTCTCCATACTGGTCCTCCGCAATACCCTATGGCGCGCCGGTCCCGTAGCGTGGATGGGCAGGGAAATCAATCGGCCGAAGGGGGAAGGCGATCGGGGAAGGGCGATGAAAGCCGATCAGCTGGCGAGGATGTCGGCGCTCCGCACGACGGCGATGCCGGCTGACTTCATCTCGGCGATGGCAGCCTCAACGCCTTGCGGATCGATGCCGCGCGAGCCGTCCTCGATGAAGCGCACCGCCACGCCCGGCAGCATGTCGACGGCGTCGAGGGCGGAGAATTTCACGCAGTAATCGGTGGCAAGCCCCATCACGTCGAGCGCGGTCACGCCCTTCTGCTTCAGATAATCGGCAAGGCCGGTCAGCGCTGCGCGGTCGTTGTCGCGAAAGGCGGAATAGCTGTCGACGGCGCGGTTCTCGCCCTTGGTCTGGACGTGGTCGATCAGCGCCTGGTCGAGGGCGGGATGGAATTCGGCGTCCGCGGTGCCCTGCACGCAGTGATCGGGCCAGAGCACCTGCGGCTGGCCGTTGAGTTCGCCCATGTCGAAGGGTTTTGCACCCGCATGCTGCGAGGCGAAGCTGCCATGGTCGGCCGGGTGCCAGTCCTTGGAGGCGACGATCAGCTCATAGCGGCCGCTCCTCATCAGCGCATTGGCGACCGGCACGACCTGATCGCCCTCGGCCACCGGCAGATTGCCGCCCGGGCAGAAGCCGTTCTGGATGTCGATGAGGAGCAGGGCGCGGGTCATGGCAGTCGTCCTTTCAGGTTCTGGTGCGGCGCAAGATGGCAAGCGGGCGGGGCGGGATCAAGGGGGACGCGCGTTCGCGTTCACGCGGGCGCTTCCGCCCCGTGGTGTGTGTGGTCTGTCTTTGTCCTCCCTGTGTCGGGGAGGGGGTGTCGGCCGGGACACGATCGTGTGCCACGACAAAGTTTAGTTACATGACACCCGATCGTGTCCCGTTCGGTGTCTTTTGCCGGGCAAACTCGGTCTCTCTGCGCGGATGACGGC
>FWPV01003010.1_pt1 | contig 31689 bp, 23 predicted proteins | sample 2228371 | NCBI WGS metagenome assembly FWPV01 (sample SAMEA103939776, study PRJEB20133) | metagenome
GCCTAGCCGCCTCGCCGCCTCGCTGATTCGCTGATTCGCCGCCTCGCTACGCGCGCAGCTCGGCGCCAATCGCCTGACTGAGGCGGCGAATGATGCGCTCGCGCACGGTGGTCACGTCCTCGTCGGTCAGGGTGCGATCCAGCGCCTGATAGGTGAGCGCGTAGGCCAACGAGCGCTTCCCCGGCGGCACCGGCGGCCCCTGATAGACATCGAAAAGGACGACGTCCTGGAGCAGGCGTCCTCCCGCCTCTCGAATCAGCTTCTCCACGCGGTCGGCTGGCACCGAGCGATCGACGATGAACGCCAGATCCTCTTTTACAGCAGGATAGGGCGAGATGGGCGCCAGCTTGCGGATGCGCCCCGCGCGCGCGATCAGCGGCCGGAGGGACAAAGCGCCCAACGCCACTCGCTGCGCGGGCAGATCGAACGCCTCGCGCACGGCAGCCGCCAGCTCGCCGAAGACGCCGAGCGTCTCCTCGCCGCCATCGGCCGCCGGCGCCACGATCTGCGCCGTGCGCCCCGGCTGGAAGGTGGGCAGCTCGACGGGGCGATAGACGACCCCATCGACGCCCAGGCGCGCCAGCAACGTCTCAATGACCCCCTTGAGGTCGAAGAAGTCGAGCGGCTCGGCCTCTCGCCCCAGCCAGCCGCCCAGCCCGCGCGGCCCGGTCATCGCCAAAGCCAGGCGCGGCTCCTCGTCCGGCAACTCCTGTCCCTCGACCTTGAGATAGACGCGGCCGACCTCGAAGATAGCCACCCGCTCCACGAAGCGCAGATGCGAGCGCACGGTCTCCAGCAGGCTGGCTTCGAGATGGCGACGCATGTGTGTGCGATCGCTGGTCATCGGATTGGCCAGCGCCACATAAGCCGCCGCGTCCACTCCCTGCCCTGGGAAGAGCCGCGCCTCGACGGCCGGGGTTGTGATCGGATAGGTGATCACCTCCTGCAAGCCAGCTCCCACCAGGACATCGCGGACCAGTTCCTCGAGCTGCAAGCGGACGTTATCCCGCTGAGGCGGCATCTCGTCGCGGATCAGGGTGGAGGGAAGCCGTTCGTATCCCCAGATGCGGGCGATCTCCTCGATCAGATCCGCTGGTTGCGTGATGTCGAGCCGGTAGCTGGGCGCAGTCACGCGCAATGTCCCTGCGCCGCCGTCGGCGATCTCGAACTCCAGCGCGCGCAGGATGCGCTCGACCTCGTCCTGGCCAACATCGGCGCCCAGGATGCGAGGCACATCGGCCAGACGCAGATCGACGACGGTGCGTTCGCGGCGGCCGGGGTAGAGGTCCGCATAGGCTGGCTCGACGCGCCCTCCTGCCAGCTCCTCCATGAGCTGACAGGCGCGCGCCAGCGCTTTCACCGTCAATTCGGGATCGACGCGCTTGCCGAAACGCGTCGAAGCCTCGCTGAACAGGTTGAGCAGTTTCGCCGTGCGCCGGTTGTTGATGAAATCGAAGTTGGCCGATTCGAGCAGGATGTCGGTCGTGCTGGCGGTCACCTCCGATTCCAGCCCACCCATGACGCCAGCCAGCGCCACTGGCCCGCCGCCGTCGGTGATGAGGAGGATCTCCGGGTCGAGCTGGCGCAACACACCGTCGAGGGTCGTCATCTGTTCGCCCGCGCGCGCGCGCCGGACGATGATGGCTGGTCGCGTGGCGCCCGGCCGCGGTCGCAGCGTCGCGTAGTCGAAGGCGTGTAAGGGCTGCCCCAGCTCCAGCATCACATAGTTGGTGATGTCGACGATGTTGTTGATCGGACGCATGCCGGCGCGCTGCAGGCGCTGCTGCATCCAGTGCGGCGACGGCCCAATGGTGACGCCGCGAATCAGCGCCGCCGAGTAACGCCCGCACAGGTCGGGATCAGCGATCTCCAGATCGAGCCAGGGGGTGCTGGCCATGAGCGGCGTCGGCCGGCGGTCGAGCACGTTGAGCGCATCGAGCCGCGGTGATTGGCCGGTCAGGGCTGCCGCCTCGCGAGCGATGCCGATGACGCTGTAAAGATAGGCGAAGCCCCCCTTGATCTCGAAGCTGAACACGGTATCGCCTAGATAGTCGGCCAGCGGCATCCCCACGGGCGCGTCGGGCGGCAAATAAAGGATGCCTTCGTGATCGTCGGACAGGCCCAGCTCCTTTTCCGAGCAGACCATCCCTTCCGAGCGCACGCCGCGGATCTTGGTCGGCTTGAGGCGAAGCTTGCGGCCATCATCGGCATGGCCGTCGATCAGCTCGGCGCCCACCATCGCGAAGGGGACTTTCAGGGGGCCAGGCAACGGCTTGCCCTCGAACTGTTTGACGTTGGGCGCGCCGGTCACCACCACCAGCGGCGCGTCGGCGCCATAGTCCACCGTCGCCAGCGTCAGGCGATCGGCGTCGGGATGCGGCTCGACGCGCACGATCTGGCCGACGACGATCTTCTCGCGGTCCCAGTCTGCGCCGATATGGGTGATCGCCTCGACCTCGAGGCCAGCCAGCGTCAGCCGCTCAGCCAACTGCGCTGGCGACAAAGGTAGATCGACATAGTCTCGCAGCCAGGAAAGAGGCACTTTCATGGTTGGTCCCCTCAGGCGATCTGCTCCAAGAACCTGGGGTCGTTGGAGTAGAAATAGCGAATATCGTTGATCGCGTATTGTAACAGGGTGGGCCGTTCGATTCCCAGCCCGAAGGCGAAGCCGGTGAAGCGGTCGGGATCGTAGCCGCCGTTGCGCAGGACGGTCGGATGGACCATCCCTGCGCCGGCGATCTCGAGCCAGCCGCTGTACTTGCAGACGCGGCATCCCTGCCCGTTGCAGAGGACGCAATCGACGTCCACCTCGATGCTTGGCTCGGTGAACGGGAAGTAAGAGCCGCGAAAGCGCAGCCGGCGCGCCTCGCCGTAGAAGCGGCGCGCGAAATTGGTGATCGTCCCTTTGAGATCGGCCAGCGTGATATGGCGACCGATCGCCAATCCCTCCAACTGATAGAACATGAACTCCGAACGCGCCGTCACCTGTTCATAGCGATAGCACTTGCCAGGCAGGATGACGCGGATCGGCTGCGGACAATACTCGCGCATCGCGTGAATCTGGCCAGGGCTGGTATGGGTCCGCAAGAGGATGTGGTCATTGATCCAGAAGGTGTCCCACATATCGCGCGCGGGATGATGGGGCGGCATGTTGAGCAGGCCGAAGTTGTATTCATCGGTCTCCACCTCGCGCGCGTCGTAGACCTGGAACCCCATCTCAGCGAAGATCGCGTAGATGCGGCGCAAGGTGCGCGTGGTCGGATGCAGCCGGCCCAACGCCACCGGGCGGCCGGGCAACGTCACATCGACGGCGTCGGCTGCGATCTGCGCCGCGTGCTCAGTCTCGCGGATCGCGGCCTCGCGCGCCGCGAAGCCATCCTCCAACGCCTGCTTGACGCGATTGGCCGCCTGACCGACGGCCGGCCGTTCCGCAGGCGGCAACTGGCCCAGCCCAGCCATCAGGATCGCCAGGGCGCCGCGTCGGCCCAGAAAGCGCACCCGCCACGCGTCAAGGGCGGCGCGATCCTGCACGGCGGCGAGCGCTGCCAGCGCCTCTTCTTGTAATGCCTGCAAGCGATCGATCATCCATATCCTCCTCTGGTCGAGAAACAAAAACGTCGCACCCCGTCAGGGACGAAGTGCGACGTCGCGCAACTCGCGGTACCACCCTGGTTGCTAGCTACAGCCAGCCTCTCTGCCTGACAGCTCGCTCCGACGCGCCGTTCCTCACACAAGGACACGCCTGCGACGAGCGATCAGGAGCCCCGATAACGGAGGGCTTCCGGGACGGACTACTGGCCCGCAGAGGGGCGTTCACCCGCCGGCTCAGGAGCGAACTTCAGCGAGGTTCCCCCCAGTCCGGCTCTCAGTCTCTGGCCGAACCTCCCTGTGGGCTTCCGCTCGCCTACTCCTCTCCGTCAACGCCGATAGCAGGGATTCATATTCAGCTAAATTCAGTATACCTGCTTCTCCCGCGCCTGTCAAAGCTCAGCCCTCGCCAGAGTGCATTTCAGTTTGGCGGCGAGTTACAGGCTTGCCGCCAGCGCTCATCCAAGTCATTTAGGTGTGCCCGAGGGCGCGATCGTATCACAAATCCTCTGGATTGTGGGGCGCGGCGCAGCGCAATCCGGAGGATCGCGATACGGCCGCACACAAACACACCCCCCTCGCCAGGAGGCGTTCCGATTCTGGAGCGAGAAACCCGGCGATGGCTGGACTTGAGGCCTCAGCCGGCCGCTCACAAGGCTGCCGAATCGCCTAAAGACTCAACTCTGGAGGTTCGCCTGCGACGTAAAACGGGCCTCTTTCGCTTAAGGCGCCAGTTGCGGTTGCGGACGTTCGCCGCCGGTGACCGGCAAAGCGCGAAGCGGCTCTGGCACCACCACCATCACCGGCTCCGACTCTCCCACCAGGCGCCCCTCTGCATCGACGACCGCGGCGCGGATGAGGTGTTCCCCCGGAGTCAACGGCTCTTCCGGTTGCGCCCGCCATCTCCCGTCCGGGCCAGCGGTCGCCTCAGCGATCAGTCGTGTGTCCTCATAAATGCGAATGGTCGCGCCAGGCTGAGCGCGGCCTGCCATCTCTGGGCGCGCGGCGGCGACGACGGCGCCGATCGTTGGGCGCTCCACGATCGGGACAGTGGAAGGAGCAACCGTCAGCGGCGCAGGCGACGAAGCGGCCAGCAGATCGCCCGCCGGCGAACGCGCCTCGATCCACAGGAGATGATCGCCGATGGGCAACAGGCCCGCGAGGGCAATGCGCCAGCGGCCATCGTCTCCCGCAATGACCTCGGCGATCAGGCGGCGCAGGTCGAATAGCCGCACCACGGCGCCGGCGGGCGCCGACCCGGAAAGGATCGGGAGGTCGCCAGGAGATAGCAGGCCGGACCATGTCTGATCGATGCTGGCCTGTGCGCCCAGGCTCAACTGCGACGCCTGTTGCCACGGCAGGGGCTGCGGGGAGACGGGCGCCGGCAGGGGGAGCTGCGCGACCTGCGGCGGGGCGAATGCGATCGCGGTCGGGGTCAGGCGCAGCTCACGCACAGGAACAGCCGCCAGCTCGCCAGTCGGCGCGGGGCCGGCGGCGCTCGTCGCTTCGGGAACGGCTGGCGTAGCCGCCGCCTCTTCGCCGCCGACAACTACGGACGTTGCGGTTGGCGCTGCGGCCAGGGCCGAGGACGGCACCTGGACGGCGACAGGCGCCAACGTGCCCACCGGTCGCCCTGCGGCGTCGACGGCGGAGACGCTCAGGGAGTAATTGCCAGGGAGCCAGGTCTGGCTTGTCTCAAGCTGCCATCGTCCTGTCTCGTCCGCCCTGGCTTCTCCGATGAGATCGGCGCCATTGAACACGCGCACGATCGCTCCGGGGGGAGCCGTTCCGCTCAAGACCACAGGCTCGCCCGGCTGCAGATCCGGAGGGATCGAGAGCGCGAGGGTTGCGCCACCCGCGGCCTGCTCGATGACAGCGGTCGAGACCACGGTCGTCGGCGGCGACGCGACCGATGTAGGAGCGAGCGTGGTCGTCGCGGGGGCGCTGGGGCCGCGCAACCAGATCGCGGCCACCAGGACGGTGGTCGACAATCCCAAGCCGATGAGACGCCAGCCGTCAGTGCGCCAGTAGCTGGCGGTCACGGAGGATTGGTGGCTCATGAGAGCTTACTCCTGCGTCGCTCCATCGTCTTGGGCGCGCTCAGCCGTAGCAGTTGACGTCGGAGCGGAACCTGTCGGGCCGGGCGCGTTCGCTGCCAGGGAAGCGGCTGCGGTCACAGTTCGCCGTTCCTGGGCGCGCTTTTGCGCCTCAGCGATCCAGGCGCCGACATCGACCTTTTCCCAAGAGGGGCGAGCGCGGATCAATGTGCGCAGATCGGGTTCGTCGAGGCGCGCCAGGTCTTCGTAAGTGAAGACGCCCCGCTCGCGCAGAAGGCGCGCGTAGGCTGGACCTATGCCAGGGATGGTGGCCAGGTCGTCTCCCTGTTCAATGGCTGGCGTTGGAGGAATGACCACAGGCGTCGAGGAATCGACCGGCGCAACGGCGGTCGTTGCTGGCGCCTCGCTCCCGGCGGCTGGCGGCGCCTCGACGGCCGCTGGCGCCTCCTCTTGCCCCTGCGAGCGCTGCTCCCCTTGTGCGACTTGACCGGCCATGCGCCTGCGTCGCAGCGCGAGGTCGATCAGCCATTCGACGACCCATCCAGCCACGAAACCGAGCATGATCAAGGCAAAGGGGCTGAGGTCTCCCAACATGTGTTCCCTTCTCCCAACGAGACGTCGCTACGACGGAGCAAGGAGCGCCTGCGCCAAAGGCTGCTGCCGAAAGACGATGACCTTCACGGCCAGCGGAAGATGAGGGCTTACAGAGCGAGAGGATTATACGCTTTAACGAACCTCCCTGTCAATCGCTGCTTGCTGGCGAGTCCGTCTCCAATGGGGAGCGAGTAGCCGACGCCCCCCGTTGGAGATCAGCGGAACAAGCGCAAGGCAAACCCCGGTTCACTCAGATTCCCTGGGGCGAGAATTCGCCGATCAGCTCATGCAGGGGGCCATTGGTGGCCAGGCAGTCGCGTATGGCCAGATCCACCGCCGAGCCATCGAAGGCGCTCAAGCGTCCGCCGGCTTCCTCGATCAGCAGGCCGCCCGCGGCCACATCCCAGATGCGCAGCTCCAGGTTGATGAACGCATCCAGCCAACCGGCGGCGACGTAACACAGGCCCAGGGCGGCGGTCCCGAAGGCGCGCAAGGCGTGCGCCTGCTGCGACAATCGCTCGATCATCGCCACCAGCCGGCGACGTTGCGCCGGATTGCGCGCCCAATCGTGGCCGATCAGGGCGTCCTCCAGGCAGGCCACGTTGCTCACATGCAGCCGACGACGGCCGAACCAGGCTCCTTCGCCGCGTTGGGCATGGAACAGATGATCGCGCGTGGGATCGTAGACGACGCCCAGATAGGGGACGCCCTCATGATAAAGGCCGATGCTCACGCAGAAACTGGGCATGCCGCGCGCGAAGTTCGTCGTGCCGTCAATGGGATCGATGATCCACAGCCATTCGGCAGCGGGCGTGCGATCGAACCCGTCCTCCTCCGCCAGGATAGCATGATGCGGGAAACGAGCCTGAATCCCCGCTACAATCGCACGCTGAGCGGCGAGGTCGATCGCCGTGACGACATCGCGCGGTCCCTTGTGGGCGATGTCAGCGGGCGACAGGACAGCTTCGCGCGCCAACTGGCCAGCCGCCAGGGCCAGATCGATGGCAACAGCGAGCATCATGGCGCAGCCATCTCCACGCGCGCGCCCAACGCTTCGCCCTCTTCTAGCAGACGTTCGACGACCTCGGGCGAATGCGCCTCGGCGTAGATGCGCAGGATCGGCTCGGTGCCCGAAGGGCGGATCAGCAGCCAGGAATCATCGACCAGGACGAACTTGATCCCATCACGTACGTCGACATGGGCGAGTGGGATCTCAGCCAACCGCGTGGGCGGAACCAGGCTGAGCCGAGCGACCAGCGCCTCCTTATCATACCCGCCGGCCGCGCGATCGTCGAGGCGGACATCACGGCGACCATAGTAGAAGGGGCCAGCTTCGGCCTGGATCTCCGCCTGCAACTCGTGGAGGGGCTTCCCCTCGCGAGCGATCATCTCGACGAGGAGCATCCCCATGAGCAGCCCGTCCCCCTCGGGAATATGCCCCTTGATCGTGATCCCGCCTGACTCTTCGCCGCCCAACAGGATGTCCCGGCTCATCATCAAATCCGCGATATGGTTAAAGCCCACAGGGGTCTCATGCACGAGCAGGCCGTACTGTCGGGCCAGACGGTTGATCATCTGCGTCGTGCTGACCGTCTTGACGACGTCGCCGCGCAGGGAGCGAGTCCGCACGAGATACCGCAAGAGCAAGGCCATGATCATGTGAGGATCGACGAACTGGCCCTCGGCGTTGACCGCGCCGATGCGATCCGCATCGCCGTCTGTAGCCAGCCCCAGGTCGTAGCCGCCAGCAGGGACCTCGGCCAGCAAAGCGCCCAGGTAGCGGGCGATTGGCTCCGGATGCAGGCCGCCGAACCCTGGATTCAGTTCGCCGTGGATCTCCTTGACTTCGACTCCGGCGTCGTGCAACATGGCCGCCAGAAAGACGCGCCCGGCGCCATACATGGGATCGACGACGACGCGCAGACGGGCCTTGCGCATGACGTCAAAGTCGACGAGGCGAGCCAGATGATCGCGGTAGGCCGGGAAGGGGTCGAACCGTTCGATCAGGCCAGCCGCTCGCGCTTGCTCCAGGTCAGCCACGATCGGGCGACGGTCGCTCGCCTCCGCGGCGGCGATCACCCCTTCCACGCGGCGGCAGACATCGACGGGGGCAGAGCCTCCGAACGCCCCTTTGAGCTTCAGGCCGTTGTAGCGCGGCGGATTGTGGCTGGCAGTGATCATCACGCCGCCGTCGGCCGCGCGCTCGACCACGGCGAAGGACAGGACAGGGGTCGGCACGTCGGCCTTGCACAATAAGACGCGCAGGCCATTGCCTGCCAGGACCCTGGCGACCTCCAGCGCATAGCGATCGGAAAGGAAGCGGGTGTCAAACCCTACGACATAGAGGGGGGGGCGGGCCGCGATCTGCGCGCGCGCGTCATCAGCGATCGCCTGCGCGACTTTGCGCACATTCTCGAAAGTGAATTCATCGCTGATGACGGCGCGCCAGCCATCGGTCCCAAAATGGATGGACATGTCACGACCTCCAGGCGCAAAAGATCGCATCAGAAGATCAGGTCTGCAACCCCTCGACGATACGCCGGTACTTGTCGACCAGATCTTCCGCTTGCTGCATTGAGCTTCCCTCGGCCACCACATGGAACAATGGCTGGTCGGGGTCCGGACGCACGAGCACCCACTCGTGCTCGCTCAGATAGATTTTGAGGCCATCCAGGCGCTCCCCGATCTCGTGCTTGTACTGATCGTTGAGCAGGCGCATGACGGCGCCCTTGGCTTCCCAGGGGCAACCGACCCGGCCGCGCGCGATGTAGAAGGGAGGCAAGTCGCGCACGACCTGGGAGAGCTTCGCGCGCTGCAGAGCGAGCATTTCCAGCAGCTTCACAGTCGCCATCAAGCCATCCACAGCGGGATGGAACGCAGGAAAGATGAAGTTGCCAGTGCCGTCGCAGGCCATCAGCACCTCATCGGTCGTGCATGTCACCATCAGATCATGGATGTCGACGCGCGTGCGACGAATCTGGCCGCCGTAGACGGCTGCGATCTGTTCGAAAACGTGAGTCTGGTCGGTGGGCACGGCGATCGTACAACCCGGGGAACAGCGAAAGGCCAGGGCCGCCAACGCCAGGGCGGTCGTCTGTTGATCGAGGATCTCGCCGCTATCATCGACGACGAAGATCTTCTCGCCGCCGACATCGAGGCGCACGGCCAGGTCGCTGCCGAGGGCGCTGGCGATCACCTTGAGTTGGCGGAGGCGTTCGTTGAATTCCTCCTGCAAGAGGGCGATCTGGTTCGCGTCGATGCGAGCGTTCAGGGGGACCGTATTCACGCCGAGGCGATCGAGGAGATCGGGCAACACCTCCACGTTGGGCGCGTGGGCATAATCGATGACAACGTGAAAACCCGCGGAGCGGATTGCATCGACGTTGACGACCGACAGGAAGCCGCGAACGTAACGGTCCGTGGTATCGGGCGCGTACTCGATCGTGCCAATATCGTCCAGGTAAGCGCGCCGGAAGTCCTCCCGAAAGAACACGCGCTCGACGTTCCGCTCGGCGTCCCTGCTTAAGTCAAGCCCGGCGGCGTCGAAAAAGCGGATGTCCACCACCCGACGGTCGAAGGGGGAAAGGCGGACATGGATGCCTCCTGCGGCGGCCGTCATGCGGGTATAGTAGCGGGCGACCGGGATGGGCAGGTTGCGCAGGTCCCAGACGTGCGCGCCTCCCGACGGCAGGCCAGCGATGATGGCGCGCTTGATCATGCGCGAGCTGTGATGCACATCGCGATTGATCGTCACATAGGAGCCGCGCGGGAGGGTGGCGGCGAAGGCCGCTCCCAGCTTGGCAGCCAATTCCGGCGTCAAATCCACGTTCACGACCCCCGTGACGCCGAAGCGGCCGAAGAGCTGGCGACGCCCCTGCGATCCCCAGATGATGCTGGCTTTCACGGTGGCGCCCGGCTCCACCTCTTTGCCCGGCCATAGCTTGACGTTGGGGTGGATGACGGCGCCCTCGCCCACGATGTTGTTGTCGCCGATGACGACCCCCTCAAAGGTGACGGTCTTGGCCTTGAGCGTGCAGCCGCGGCCGATGATCGTGCCGCGCAGCTCGGCGGCCTCGCCGATGTAGGAGTTACGCCACACGATGACGCGATCCAGGTGGGCCCGCTGATCGACCACACAGTAGTCGCGGATGACGGCTGGGCCATGTACGGTCACGCTGCCTTTGATCTTGGCGCCATTGCCGAGGTAGATCGGGCCATAGAGCTGGGCATCCGGCGCGATCTCGACATCTTCGCCGACCCAGATATCGCCGCCGATATGCTCTCCCAACGGATCGAGATGCACCTTGCCGGCCAGGAGATCGAACGAGGCGCGCGTGTACTCTGCGATGTTGCCAACATCGCACCAGTAACCGGAGGCGACGTAGCCGTACAAGGGCGCGCCGTCCTTCAAAAGGCGGGGGAAGAGGTCCTTGCTCCAATCAGCCGCCTTGCCCGGCTCGATCAGGTTGAGGACCTCTGGCTCGATCACGTAGATGCCTGTGTTCACCGTGTCCGAGATCACCTCGCCCCAACTCGGCTTCTCCTGAAATTGCAGGATGCGCCCATCGGCGTCAATGATGACCACGCCATACTCTGAGGGATCCGGCACGCGCGCGAGAGCCAGCGTAGCCAACGCCTGACGTTGGCCATGGAAGGCGATGACCTCCCCCAAATCGATGTCGGTCAAGGCGTCACCGCTGATGATCAGGAATGGTTCATCACGGGGGAGCAGCGGCTCAGCGTTCTTGACGCTGCCTGCCGTGCCCATCGGCAACTCCTCAACCGCGTAGCTGATGTTCATCCCCAATGCGCTGCCGTTGCCATAGAAATCCTGCAGCATGTCCGCCAGATACTGAACTGTCACCACGACATCGGTGATCCCGTGGCGCTTGAGGAGATCCAGGATATGGCTCATGATCGGCTTGTTGACCACCGCCACCATCGGCTTGGGCCGCCCGATCGTCAACGGCCGCAAGCGCGATCCTTCGCCGCCCGCCATCACCACAGCTTTCATATCGCCCCCTCAGCCAACTGACAACAGGCGACTCCCGTCACGCGGCGGCAGGCTTCCGCCGCCGCAACAGGGGATCGCCAACCAGCATGGACCAGCAAGCGAGCGATCGCCGCCAAAGGCAACCCGACGATGCTCGCGTAACATCCTTCCCAGCGTGCGACCGGATGGAAGCCAGGATGCTGGATCGCGTAGGCGCCCGCCTTGTCCAGGGGATCGCCGCTGGCGACATACGCCTGGATCTCAGCTTCAGTATACGCGCGCATCCACACTTTGCTGCGTTCCAGATGCTGGCGCGGGGGCGCGCCCGTCTGGCAGACGCTGACGGCGCTGAGCACCTCATGGGGGCGCCCGCGCAAGGCCCGCAGCATAGCGATCGCATCAGCCGGCGAAGTTGGCTTGCCCAGGATCATCCCGTCGAGCACGACGATCGTATCCGCGCCGATCACCGTGGCGTCCGGAAAATCGCGCAAGATCGCCTGGGCCTTCTCGAGGCTCAGGCGACAACACAACGCCTCCGGCGCCTCCTGCGGAGCGCTCGCCTCATCGATCGAGGCGGGAACGCACCGGAAGGGAAGCCCCAGGGCCGCGAGCAACTCGGATCGGCGCGGCGAGGCGGAAGCCAGGATCAACTCAGCCGCCACAAACGCTCCTCCATAAATGCAGTGCGACATGAGATTGGCCGGCGATCAGCTCCACCTCTCGGCGAAGCCCCCCCACGGATCAACGCCCAACGCCAGGCCGTTATCCCATTTGGGTGCACGGCGATCGTACTGTACAATATCGTAAGGTCGGCGGGCGTAGTCTGCATACCGAAGCGGGCGCAAGTGGATCGCCGGCAAGATCGCCTGGTTGGGGCAAGGAGATGAGGGATGGCTCCCACGATCCTGGTAGTCGACGATGAGCTGGATGCCCAGAAGCTATTGAGCCTGATCCTGGCGCGAGCGGGATACCAGGTGCTGACCGCTTCCAACGGCGCCGAAGCGCTGGCGCAGGCCGAACACGCTCGCCCCGATCTGATCATCCTCGACGTGATGATGCCAGCGATGGACGGCTATGAGGTGTTGCGACGCTTGCGCGCCCATCCACTGCTATCGTCCATCCCCGTGATCATGCTCTCCGCGAAGAGCGAGGTGCGCGATCGCGTCGCTGGCTTGCGCTCCGGCGCAGACGACTACGTCCCCAAGCCGGCGGATTCGGCGGAACTGGTCGCGCGGGTGGAAGCTGTCCTTCAACGCGTGCAACGGGGCGGAGCCGCCCGACAAGGGCGGGTGATCGTCCTGGTCGGCGCCAAAGGCGGCGTGGGGACGACCACCGTGGCGATCAATGTGGCGGCAGCGCTCAGCCGCGCCTTTCAGACGATCGTGGCCGAGATGCGGCTGAGCACGGGGACGGCCGCAGCCTCTCTGGGACTGCACCCCGCGCGCACGGTGAGCGATCTGCTGGCCGAAGTCCAAAGGGGACGCGTCTCTGGCCTGTTGGAAGCGCTCCTGGCGCATCCTTGCGGCCTACGGCTGCTGGCCGCCGCGCCAGGCTTTTGCAAACGGCCGTCGCCCGACTCGCCCGACTTTGTCGACTCGCTGCTGGACCAGCTCGCCCAGCTCGCCCATTTCGTTTTTATCGACCTGTCTCCCGACTTTCCCCACGCGACGGAATTCCTCACGCGCGCGGAGAGCGTTGTGCTCGTCGCCAACACAGACCCGCTCTCCCTGGCCAGCCTGCAGTCGTTGCTCGCCTATGCGACAGAACACGGCCTGGCAGATCGCTGTCGCGTCGTCATCGTCAATCGGGCGCCGGGGGCTGGCTTAAGTCTCTCCGCGCTCAGCCAGACCCTGAAACATCCTGTCCAATGCGGCATCCCTTATGCTGCGGAAGTGTGCATGGCCAGCGCGCGCGAGGGGAAGCCTCTCATCATCCATCGCCCCAACGAGCTGGTCAGCCTGGCTCTCCTCGATCTGGCCGGGCGCCTGACCGGCAGGGAGATTCAAGAGGGAGAGAACGCACGCGTCCTCCTCCGGCCGGGCAACCTTCCTCCCAGCGACGTGTCTCCCTTCGTGTTTCCCAACATCTCGCGCACGGGTCGGCCAGACAAGAAGTAACAGCGCCGCCTCCTAAAGCAGTCAGCCCATCACAGCCAGATCATGGCTTCGGGGCCATCCCAAACTCGGCGCGCTTATCGCCGTCCTCCGGCAGAGTCATCCGCACCCGCGCGGGGGTGGTCGGAGAGAAGGCGTCCGGAGCGCGCAACGTGATCGTGTAGACCCCGCGCGCCATGGGCGACACGGCGAACCCCCCGTCGGCGTCGGTTCGCAACGTGCGCGTTTGCCCCAGCCGGTTGGCGATCACCACCTCGACGCCGGCCAGCGGCGCTTCTCCGACCTGTACGATCCCGTCCTGATTGGCGTCGAGCCACACCAACCCGGCCAACCGATCCCCTCGTCCGGCCGGCGCGGACACCAGGCAGGGCACGCAGACAGGAGTGGGCAACGGGCGCGGCGCGCCGATCGCTTCGCCAGCCGCCGCGGTGGGAATCGGCGTGGGCAGGAGAGGCTCCAGAGTTGCTGAGATCGGCTCGGCGGCCAGCGGCGGCGAGACAGACAGGGACAACTCGCGAACGCCGATGATGAAGCGATCCAAACGGTCGGCGGCCTTGCGGGCTTCCTCCACCTGCGCGCCCAGCGTTGATAGATCGTCTTCGATCCGCGCCAGGCTGGCGCGCAGCGTCTCAGACTCCTGCGCCATGCGAGCGATCGCCTGGTCGAAACGATCCCCCTCTTCATCGATGCGCTCGTTCGTCTCGCGCAGTTGGGCCTTGAGCTGCGCCTCCGCTTCCTGCAAGTTCGCGTCGATCGTCTCAACCCGAGTGCGCAGGCCATCTGCCTGGCTGCGCAGGGCGTCGAGATCGCGTGTGAGCTGCGCCGTCTCGTCAGAGAAGGCGGACATCCGCCCTTGCATCAGGCCAAGCTCCTGACGTATCTGGCTCAGCTCCTGCGCGTGTTTCTGCAGCTCGGTCAGGCGCTCCGCGATGCCAGCGATCTGATCGCGCAGCGTGACCTGCTCCTGGCGCGCCTGGGAGATCTCGGTCTGAGCCGCCAACACTGCCTGGGCATCTGCGAAGCGCAACGTGCCATTGACGGCCTGCAGGACGAGCAGGGCCATGATCGCCCCGAACAACGCGGCTACGACCCACCACAGCCAGGGGCCAATCCTCCGCGCGAGGAGGCGCAAACGGCTGGGCGGCGGAGCGGGCGGAGGCGGGGGCGGCGAAGACGATACACCCGCAGCTTTGGTTCGTGCGCGGCGCACGCGGGGCTGAGCGTCAGGCGGTCGGGGTTCCGTCTCGTCCATGGGGTCCTCCTTGGAGAGATCAGCCCACACTATACTGGCAGTCACGAGGTTGGTCAAACAAGGTGTGGTATAATCGGCGCAGCATGAGTTCTCTAGCTACCACAACGACCTGTCTGCTTTTAATCCGTCACGCCGAGTCCCTCAGCAACCGTCATGGTCCAGCCATCGGCCCAGACAGCGGCCTGACCGCCCTCGGTTGGGAACAGGCTCGCCAGTTGGCCGACTGGCTGGCCGCCAACGAGCCGCTCGACGTCATCGTTTGCAGCACCCTCCTGCGCGCGCGCCAGACCGCCGAAATCGTCAGCCAGCGACTGGACATCCCGCTCTTCGTCCAAGACGGCCTGGAGGAGGCCGAGGCGCCCTACTGGGAAGAGTTGCCCACCTTCGCTGAGACCAAGGGGCTGGCCGACGCACCCTGGTGGCCGACGGCGGAGACAGCGCCGAACTATACAGCATTTCGAGAGCGGGTCGTGCCCGCGCTGCGCGCTGTGCTCGATCAACACTGGCAGAAGCGCATCGGCGTGATCAGCCACGGCGGCACGATGTCTACCCTGCTGCGCGCCCTGATCGGCGGCCACCATGTGAACATCTATCAGGACAACACGGCGATCCACAAGCTGGTCTGGGGGGAACGCAGCCGCTGGACCCTCGTCTATGCCAACCGATCGGAGCACCTGATCCCCTGCGATCCGACGCCGACCACAAACGCAGCGTCGTCCACCGCGACGTCCTCGGCAGTTTCCACCTGGCCGGAGCGCGCCTCCCTGGCCGTTGCCCCGCGCAGCCTCCATCTGCTCTCTTCGAGCCAGATCGATGCCCTCCTGCGGCGGCTGCAGCCTCAGCCGGACGAGGCTGCGCTCGATGTGATGGCTGGCAGCGGAGCGCTCGCCCTCCGTCTGGCGCCTTTGGTCGCCCGCCTCGTGGCAGTCGATCCCAGCCCGCACATGCTCGAGCAGATCGAGATGGCCCGCCTCCAGGCCAACATCATCAATCTGCAGGTTCGTTGGGCAATCGCTGACCGATTGCCATTCGCAGACGAGAGTTTCGACATGGTCGTCTGCGCATTGGGACTGCACCATGTGGCCGACGCCGCCGTCGCCCTGCATGAGATGGCGCGCGTGTGTCGCCGCGGGGGGCGCATCCTGCTCTACGAGATCGTCGGCAACGCCGACCCGGTCAAGCGCGCGACCCAGGATGTGATCGAGCGGCGACGCGACCCCACGCACCAGGCGCTCGCCACCGCCGACCTCCTGCGCACAGCCGCCATCGCCTGCGACCTGGAGATCGCCTATGAGGAGGAGAAAGAGGTCGAACAACGGCTGGGCGACTGGCTGGCGCTGGCCAACGCCGATGAAGCGACCGCTGAAGCGGTGACCAACATGCTGGACGCCGCCGCAGAAGGAGACGCCGCTGGCCTGCGCGTTCATCGTGAGCGGGACGGTGATCTCTCGTTCCGCCAGCGCCGGCTGACCCTGCTCCTGCGCAAGCCATGAGGCGCGTCCCTCGCGACCGTCTGGCCTCGGGACGGGAGCAAGCCTACCTAATAGTCGTGAGCGCCCTGCTCACGGCAAGCGTTTCCCCGTTCGCAGCCGGTCAGGAGACCTGCTGCGAACATGATCCGCCTGGTAGCCGTGAGCGTCCTGCCCACAGCGGGCGTTTCCTCGCACGCAGCCGGTCAGGAGACCTGCTGCGAACATGGCGAACATGAAGAACACGAAGAGCTGCTGTGAGCGCTGAGGTCAGCGCGGCTCGAGCGTAAACTCGTAGGGAGCGACCTCAGTCGTCACGGGGGCGAGCGCGCTGATCACGAGGACGGCAGCCCGCCCGTTGACCCCCAGGTTGTCGATCGCGGTACGGCCAATGCCCTCGCCGTCGACGGCGACGCGGCGCACGGACACCTCGCGACGATCCCCTTCGATGATCTGGAGCAACCAGCGCTGGTTGAGGACGTTGTCGGTGCGGATCCATCCTTCCGACTGCCAGCCCCCATCATCGCTCTCAAAGTCAGACTGGTAGCCGATCTCCGGGATCGCTATGTCGTCGACGAAAAAGCCGGGATAGTTGACGGCGTCGTCGGTGATGTACTCCAGGCGCACCAGCACCCGCTTGCCAGCATACGCGCTGAGATCGATCTCATCCAGGATCCACCCCTCGCTCTGTCCCGTATATCCAGGGCCAAACGAGTTGCCGGTGGTGTTGTCCTCGACGGTGTGTTTGCCGGGGAGGATCGTCCAGGTCTGGCCGCCGTCGTCAGAGACCTGGACATAGGCGAAGTCATACTTGTCCTCGATCGAGTACCAGGTCCACATCTGGAAAGTGGCGCGATCCACCGCGCTCAGATCGAACTCGCGCGTCAAGCGCACATCGCTGTCATCGGCGCGGTTAGCCCACCAGACGAAGCGACCGCTATGCGGCTCCAGATCGGCGAGACGCGTGGTCGTCGCGCCGCGAAATTCGAGGGTGACGTCGCCGCGGCCCTGGATCAGGACATAATCGGCGGCGTATTGGCTGACCTCGCTCTCGCGCAAGGCGGGGAAGGAACGCAGCCGCTGATCGATCGCGACCGTCTCTGGCTCGATGCGCTGGTAGCCATAGCGTCCGTCCTCGATGTCCCGATTGTTCAGGTAGTTGGCGATGAGCCAGTCGGCGAAGATGTCCTCGAAACGCTCGCTGCGGCCAGCGGCGGCCAGCGCCTCGTCGAAGCCGGCCGGCCCGTTAGCGGGCGAAGCGACCACCGCCTTCGTCAACTCCTCGCCAAAACGCTCGAGGAAATAGGTCATGAAGAGGAAAGAAGCGCCATAATGCTCACTGTTGCCGCCAGGGTCATCGGTCCAGGTGTTGAGCTGCGTGTCAGGCAAGGCGCTGAAGGCGCGGTCGGCGCGGCCCACATCGAAACCGTTCAGCAGGGTCGCCAGCTCTGAGAATCCTTCGTTCACCCACGTCTCTTCATTGCGATCGTTATACCAGTGGATCATATGCTGGAATTCGTGGGCCAGCACGCTATCATAGAACTCGGTGCCGGGGATCGTGTTGTCGATATTGATGTAGAACATCTCCCGTTCGTTGGAATACGGCTGCGCCAGGCGCGAGACCTCATCAGCGGCGGAGAAATAGCCCGCGATGTGATCGCCCAAGCCGCGCGCGTGCAGGATCGTCAAACGCGGGTCGTTGTCCACGCCGGGCGTCCACTCGCTGCCGAAGAACTCGCGGTTCGTGGGATAAATCTCCTTCTCGAAGCGATCGGCCGAGCGGCGGAGATCTGCCTCGTCCACATCGACGCCGACCTCGACCCACATGGCGAGGTGCGGCGTCATATACCGCAATTCCGCCTCGACCTGGAAATGTTCATCCGTATCGGTGTTGCTGGCCCAAAACGTGTGGCGGTCGCCGATCTGGTAAACAGGCGGGGTCGCGTTGACGACCACCGGGATCTCCTGCGCCTCGCGCCGCAGGCGCTGGGCCAGATCGCGCAGGTCGCGCGTGGGGACGATCACCGCCTGCAGTTGTATTTCGGTATCCGTTGGCGGGCGCGTCGGCGCCGGGGTCGCCGCTGGCTGTGGGCGGCGCGTGGGCGGCGGCGTTGGCTGGCTGGGGCGCAGGGGCGGCTCGAACGACCAGGACGGCCCGACGCCAGGCCCATATGACCAGCCGCCGTCAGAGCTGGCATACCAGATCAGGCCGCCAGCGGCTGCGACCGCCAGGCAACAACAGCAGAGGGCGATCAGGATCATGGCCAGAGCGACGACAAGGGTACGACTGTTTCGGGCAACCGGCTGACCAGGCAACTCGTTCAAGGGGAACTCCTCCAGCGCTTTCTCGCTGGCCTCACGGCCGACATCCCATGATCGGCTCATCTACCTGGGGCAGGTAAGTGCGTGCGTCAAGACCATGCACCCAGATATTGGAAGCGGTGGCATGGCCTTCCACTTCCACCCAGAAGGTCCAATGGGAGCGCGCCGTACGGCTGGCGCTCACGTCGATGTTATCAAAATCCCACACGGGATAGACAAACGATGTGGCCGAGATTACACGCATGACGCCTATCCCAAGATCCTGACCGACGCCGTTATCGAACGATCCCATGAGCCGTACGGTCAGGTCCCTGGCCGGGGGCGCCGAGACCAGGGAGCCGGACTGATAGAGGGCCACGCGCACGTTAGCCAGCTCGGCCTCTTCGACGACCTGGAGGCGACCTGCGAGATCATGGGGCCAGACGACCGAGATGCGTGCGTCGAGCTGAGCGGGCATCGCCGGCGCTACTGCCTGCGGCCATACCGGCAAAGGATAGTAGGTGCGTGGGTCGGCGCCATGCGTCCACACGGTCGAACGGGTGGGCACCCCCTCCACACGCGCCAGGTAATAGAGGCGCGCGTCGGGTTGCTGCGCGTGGCTGATATCGATCTCGTTGACATCCCACAGCGCAGCATAGGCGTCGCCGTGGCGACGCGGCTGCGCGATGGCCAACAGGCGGGCTGGCTCGTTGTCGCGCGCCTCCCAGAGCTGGACGCGGGGCCGCCAGTTGCAGGGAGGCGGCTCCAGGCTGTCCGGCCGGAAGAGACGCAAGCTGAGATTGGCGCGCGTCGCCTCGGCCACGGGCAACCATCCATGCGGCCATAACACCTCGATCCGAGCGTCGACCGCGGACAACGGCGCGCCAGCACGTCCTCCACGCCCTGTCGCCCAGATGCCCGCCGTCGCTGTGGCGACGATCACAGGCCACGCGCCCCTGCCGCCGCCGTCCGCCGCGATGGCCGTCACACGGTTATCGCCCAACGTGGGATGTGCCAGTTGCCAGCTACTGCCGCCGTCCTCGCTCTCCCACAGCCCGGCGTCGTCGCGGGCAGCAAGGAGCCGCGCCGGGGCGCGCGGGTCGGACCAGACCAGGCTGAAAGTCGCGTCGGCGGGCAGGCCGGGCGCCAGCGTCCAGGTCAGACCCTCATCATCGCTCAACCATAGCCCCTGGCCAGCCGCAGCGGCGATCAAGCGGTCGCCGCTGCCCTCCAGTTGAATGATCTCGGCGGGCGAGGCGGGAAGCGCGGGCAACAATCGCCAGGTCACGCCCTCGTCATCTGTGCGATAGATCCCTGGAACGCTCCCCTGGGCGCAGAGGTACACACGATCGCCGCGCAACAGGATGTCATAAATGCTCAAGGAAGGCGGCCCGATCGATTGCCATGTCTCGCCGCCATCCCGAGAGAGGAACAACCCATTGTTATAGACGCCCGCGTAGACGTTGCCGTTGGCCCCCACGCGCACAACCTGGACGACCTGCTCGGTCAGCCGACACGTCGGCCAGGTGAGGCCGCGGTCATCGCTGATACACACGCCGCGCGGCGTGGCTGCATAGAGACGGCCGCGCCGCACCGGATCTTCGGCGAGCTGGTTGATGCGCAGGCCACGCCAGCCAGCGACGGCCCGCCACGTCTTGCCGCCATCCGACGACCGCAACAGGCTGGGCGCCGAAAGGCCGTTGATGACGCTCCAACCGCTGGCAGCCAGCCACACGTCGGGGGCGTCGGTCACCACATGCAGCGCTTGAACGCGTGCGTTGACCGGCAGCCCAACGCTGCGCGCCGTCCAGGCTGCGCCTTCGGCAGATCGATAATAGACCCCCAGAGGAGTAGCCGCCCACCAGGCGCCAGGCCGCGTCCGATCTGACTCTATCTGATAGACACCCACCTCTCCCAGGCCGCCGGAGATGGGAGCCCAGGAGCGATGATCGGCCTCGCTGACGAAAAGCCCCATCGTCGTGGCCAGCAATAATCTCCCATCCGGCAGCCAGCGCAGATCGACGGGGCGCAGATCGCCGGGCAGATCGATCGCCGATTCGGACCAGGTCTGCCCCCGATCCCGGCTCTGGGCGAGCGCGAGATGCGTCCCCTTATCATCCTGAACGGCGCGCACGGCGTACAAAGTCCGCCTGGCGTCGTCCGCCAGGGCCAGAGTCGTCACCGATTGAGCCAGCGAAGGGTCGAGGCCGCCCGGCAGCCAGGAGACGCCGCCGTCAGCGCTCACCAAGACCCCACCCCATGTGGCCACGTACAGCCGATCGGCCTCTTGGGGATCATTGAGCAAGCGGCCCAGGCTGGCGCCAGCGGGAGCGCCGAAGTCCTGGAGCAACGAGCGCACGAACGTATTCCCGCCATCCTGGCTGCGATAGAGCCAATAGCGCGGCGACTGTCGCCTCTCGGCCGCCACTACCAACAGACGATCGGCGTCATCGTCCACGAGCACGATTTGCCGAACCGTCAACGCCGCATTCGCGATATCGGCTGGCGTGGCGCCGGGGGGGATTGGGTCCAGGGGGAGCCATCTCCACACGTTGTCCGTCGGCGCGCGTCGGTAGAGGCCGTCGCTGGCGCCCAGGAAGAGCACCCCCTGTCGGGACACGGCCAGGCAGGTGAGGTCTACCCAGCTCAAATCGTTGCCCGCAGGCGACCAGGTGGCGCCGTAGTTCTGGGAGCGATAGAGCGCCGTGACCAGGCGCGCTGGCGTGGCGGCCGCCGCGATCGCCCACAGTTGCTCCGGACGGGTCGGATGCTGGGCCAGAGCGATCACCGCGCCATAGGGACGATCGATGGGGTAGAGAACGTCTGGGCTGGCCGCGCGCGCCTGCCCCGCGCCCAACGTCCAGGGATAGAGCAGCACCCAGACGAGGAACAGACGAACAGCCAGGCGACGAGCGAGCGACATGGGGATCACCTGACGACGTTGACCGTGACTTCGCACGGCGGCGGATAGTTGCCAGTATGGTCGACGACGACCAATCGCAATGTGTAGGCCCCTGGGGGCAATGGCGAGGTATCCCAGACGCCGAGCGCGCCGTCGGCCGGCGCATTGCGGCCGGTGAGATAGGTGAAATCGCCGCCGCTGCCAGCAGGGCGAAACTCAAGTTTGTAATACTGCATATTGGGAAGGTTGGCCGTCCCCATGACGACGATCGCGCCTCCCACGTTTTGACCCTGGCCGGGAGAGGTCAGGCGCGCCCCGGGGTTGGGACAGTCGGGCGCCACGATCACAGGCGCCGGAGTCGCCGTCGGCTCTTCGGGGACAGGGCTGGGCAACGGACGCAAGGTCGGCTTGGCGAAGGGGGTCGGCGTCGCCAACGACGTCGGCGTGGCCGTGGGCGTCAGTTCGGCGGCCGGCGTCTCCAGGGTGGGCAAGACCAGGACGGGGGTTGGCGCAACGGATTCCTGGATGAGGGGGCGGACCGCCTCCAACAACACGTTGCCGATGAAATAGGTGCCGCCCATGGTCACAAGCAGGGCCAGGGCGACGCCCAGCGCGTTGACGACCCGTTGAAACGCCGCCTCACGCTCCAACGCAAAGACCGACTGACGGCGCTCGCGTTGCGCGCGCAGGACGATGCGCAATTGCCAGAGGGCGATCAACGCGCAAAACGCGTACACCCATCCCGCGTTATCGGCGATCAACTGCAAGAGGACCGTCATGCCCCCACCCGCCTCAGAGGATGCCTGCCGCGCCGATGCGGCCGACGATGCCCACGAGCAGGCGCGCGAGGCGGGGCAGGGCGGCCCGGCCTGCCGCCAACACCTCTTCGTGGCTGACCACGGCTGCCGTGTCCAACTCGCTGATGGCGCGATTGCTGATCAGCGAGATGGCCAGGACGCGCAACCCGCAGTGACGAGCTACGATCACCTCCGGCACAGTCGACATGCCCACTGCATCGACGCCGATCAGCCGGAGGAAGCGAACCTCGGCCGGCGTCTCAAAAGTAGGCCCCGCCAGACCGCCGTAGACCCCGCGCTGGAGGTCGACGCCGCAGGCAGCCGCCTCCTCCAGGGCAAGCAGGCGCAGTTCACGATCATACGCCTGCGACATATCCGGAAAGCGCGGGCCGATGGCTTCGTCGTTCGGGCCCCGCAAGGGATTCGCCCCCCCCATGCCCAGCAGATTGATGTGGTCCTCGATCAACATCAGGTCGCCAGCCTGAAAGGTGGGACGAATGCCGCCTGCGGCGTTCGTCAGGATCAGGACCTGAACTCCCAACGCTTTGAGCATGCGGATCGGGAACGTCACTTCCGCCAGCGAATATCCCTCGTAATAATGGAGTCGCCCCTGCAACACCGCCACGGGGACGGCGGCCAGTTCACCGATCACCAGACGGCCGACATGGCCCACAACGGTGGGCGCGTGGAAATGAGGGATGTCGCCGAATGGGATGACGTCGGCAGCCTGCACCTGGTCGGCCAGCTCGTTCAAGCCCGAGCCTAATACCAGCGCGAGGCGCGGCTGATGATGGGTACGCGCCCGCACAAACTCCGCAGCCACCTGGTATTCATGCCAAGCAGGGATGCGTTCCACAGGCCAACTCTCCGAGAGGGATACACGACGGATGCGACGATACCGATCAGGTTGGTTGCTGTCCCAGTTCCGCGTAGACCTGCGTGGTGGAGAGGTTCGCATGTCCCAGCAGCCTCTGCACCTCACGCAAGGTTGCGCCGCGGCTGAGCATATGGGCGGCAAACGAATGGCGCAACGTGTGCGGCGTCACCTCATGCTCGATGCCGACCGCGCGAACGTAATACTTGATGATCAGCCATAGCCCCTGGCGCGTGAGGCGTTGGCCGCGATGGTTCACGAAGAGGGCGCGCTCCTCGCCGGCCGCGACCAGATGCGGCCGGCTCTCTTTCAGGTAGAAACGCAACGCCTCGGCCACATCCTGATCGATCGGGATCAAACGCTCGTTCTCGCCAGCGCTGCCGCAGCGCACCATCCCGACCGCCAGATCGACATCCATGACGTCCAGCGAGACCAACTCTGTGACCCGCATGCCGGTCGCGTAGAGGAGCAGCATGAGCGTCCAATCGCGCACCCCTTTGGGAGTGTGATCCCTCGCCGGTTCAGCCAGCAGCCGCTCCACCTGCTCCGGCGAGATCGTCTTCGGCAGATGGCGTTCCACCTTCGGGGAGCTGAGCGCCACGGCCGGATTCGCGTCGATCACGTGCGTGGCGGTCAGAAACTCGAAGAAAGACCTGACCGCCGCGACCTTGCGCGCCTGGGTGGACGGGGTGTAAGTGCGCTCTTTGAGCGAGAGAAAGTAACCGGTCAGATAAGGGGTGGTCACCTCGCTCCAATCCTGGGGCGGGGAGAGCAGATCGGGCGAGCCGAGATAGTCCAGAAACTGAGTCAGGTCATTCCGGTAGGCCGCGATGGTGTTGGCGGAGTACCTCTTGTGAGCGATCAGGTGATCCAAAAATGCCTGGACCTGCTTTTCCATGCCAGTCGTCTCCTCTGAACGCTCTCGCTGGAAGGATCAACATACGGGAAGGTCACCGCCACGGCATTCTACCACGGCTTTGCATAAAGCGGAAAGGGGAAAGCTTGGGGGTAACCGCCTCCTTCTACTGTTGAACCGAGACCCGTCTGCCGATCGGCTCATGGTAGGTGGGACTCAGGAAAGCGCCCGTGACCCACCCTCTACAATTGCCATCGCTGACGAGAAAATGGGGGGTCAATCCTCCTAAGATGCGCCGCATCTCGAGGACGCTCACGCGCGCGCCGTGGCGGAGCGTACAATGGGCGGTGGTCTGCCCGAAATCAGCGACCGCCCCGATCTGCATGTAGGTGTAAGGGTCGTTGCCGTTGGGGCGCCGGCCGTCGATATAGGCCAGGCCAGGGACTGTGATCATCCCCGTCGCGACCCGCACCTGACGAGGCCCAGAGTTCTCAGCGCAGCCGATGATGAGCATCCCCCATACCGTTGCCCAATAGATAGCCCAACGCCAACCGCCTCTTTGTATTCCTTGCGCCATCTGGATCACACCTCCTGTCGCAAACGCGCGAGGAATTCCTCCGTCAATTGTCCCCATCCGACGCTGGCCACCGGACCCTGCAGGCGAACTCGCCAATCCCGATCGATCCACACGCGCGCCGTTCCGCCTGGCATGTGGACGGCAACCTCGCGGGCGCATTTCCCCAGACGGTGGGCGACCCCCGCTGCGGCGCAACTGCTGCTGCCCGAGGCCAGCGTGTACCCTGATCCGCGCTCCCAGATCTCGATCTGTAACGTCGCCGCGTCGAGCACGCGCGCGAACTGCACGTTCACGCGACGCGGGAACAGGGGATGATGTTCCAATAACGGCCCGAAGGTGCAGGCAAGCTCACGGCTCGGCTCGTCCACAAACACCACACAGTGCGGATTGCCCAGAGAGGCCGCCGAGAACTCGAACGCGCGACCGCCCACGTCGATCGTCTCCCGCAACACCTCGCGCGGCGGCCCTGCGACGGGGATCTCCTGGCTGGAGAACGTGAGCTGCCCCATGTCCACCGTGCTGAGACGCCCATCCGGGGCGTCGAAGTGGACCCGCGCGACGCCGCCGAGGGTGGCCACGCTGCAGTCCGGCCCATCTACGTAGCCAGCTTCCAGCAGATAACGGGCAAAGATGCGCAGGCCATTGCCGCTTTTCTCCGCCTCGCTGCCGTCGGCATTGAAGATGCGCACCGCTAGCTGGCCGCCTCCCCGTAACGGCCCATACAGGACGCCATCGCCGCCGACGCCGCGATGGCGATCGCACAACAGACGGATGGCCGCTGGCGTCAGCGCGATGGCGGCGCGCGCCGGGTCGATCACGAGGTAGTCGTTGCCCAGGGCGTGATACTTGAAGTAAGCGACCACGGAATGAGAGCCTCCCCACCCATCACCTGGCAGCAACCAGCTACATTAAGAGGCAGCCTCCCCCTTACTGGAAGCGAAAGATGGCATCTTCTCATCTAAACCAGAATGCCCTCGCGCTTGCCGAGCTGCGCCGGCAATGGCGACAGTTCGCTGCATTGAACGCTGCGTTGTTGATCTTCAGCTATCTTGTCCTCGCCGCGCATTGGTCGCTCGCTCATGCTCAACTCTGGGCGGTTGTCGCAACGCCTGTCTCTCTTTACGCCTTGTGGCTACTGAGGCGAGGTCTTCCCAACAATCATCGCCAGTCCGACCGACAGCTCCTGAGCCGGCTGGGCATCGGCAATGTCCTGACCATCTTGCGCGGCCTGGCGATCGCCCTCCTGGCTGGCTTCCTGCTCATCCCCCGGCCTGGCGGCTTGCTCGCCTGGGTTCCTGGTCTATTATACATCGCGGCGATCACGGCCGATTACTTCGACGGCTATCTGGCCCGCATCACCAACCAGGCGACAGCGCTCGGCGCCGATCTGGATATGGAGTTCGACGCGCTCGGCATGCTCACAGCCACCCTCCTGGCCAGCCTGTACGGCCAGGTCCCCGCCTGGTACGTGGCCGTCGGCCTCGCGCGCTATCTCTTCGTCGTCGGGCTGTGGCAGCGTCGCCGACGGGGCCTCCCGCTGCATCCCATCCCACCCAGCGCGCAACGGCGCATCAACGCCGGGCTGCAGATGGGGTTCATGGGGATGGCCCTTCTGCCCGTGTTCGCGCCGTCGGCGACGATGCTGGCGGCGCCGATCTTTGCGGCCGCCCTCTTCGCCAGCTTCGCACGCGACTGGCTGGTGGTCAGCGGGCGCCTCGATCCGCAAACGGACGCCTATCAGCGCTGGCGAGAGAGGCTGGGGCGATGGATGTTCCATTGGCTGCCGCTGCCGCTGCGGGCGCTCGCCATCGGGGCGGCCATGAGCCTGACATTCGCCGATGCTGCGCTGTGGCCGGCAGCCGTGGCCGCCGGCCCGCTTGCGCTGGGCGCCGCCGGCCGAGTGGGGGCCGCTGCGCTGGCCCTGTGCGCCGCAGCCAGCATCCAGGGCGCCGGCCTAGCGACGGCCAACGCCCTGGCGCTCGTCGTCAGCATCCTTCTCCTTTACCTGGGCAGCGGCGCCTGCACGGTATGGCGGCCCGAAGATCGCTGGCTCACCCGTCGCGCCGGCGAGTGAGGACAGCCACGCTTGATGGAAGGGGGGACCATGAGCCTGATCCTCGGCTTCGACCTGGGCACCACTTCTCTAAAGACCATCCTCGTCGACGCGCAAGGCAACATTCGCGCGCAGGCGGAGCGCGAGTATCCGATCCACACGCCTCATCCTGGATGGGCCGAGCAAGACCCGGAAGCATGGTGGCAGGCTGCGGTCGCGGGGACACGCGCCTGTCTGGCCGCCGCCGGCGAGGCGCCCATCTCGGCCATCGGCCTCTCCGGGCAGATGCACGGCGTCGTCCTGCTTGACGCCGCCGGCGAGGTCCTCGCGCCAGCCATCATCTGGGCCGACCAGCGCAGCAGCCAGCAGGCCCGAGAGATCACGGAGCGCATCGGCGTGGCGCGGCTGGCTGCCAGCGTCGGCACGCGCGTGGCCGCGGGCTTCATGGCCGCCACGCTGGTCTGGATCCAGGAACAACGGCCGGAGCTATGGGGAAAAGCGCGCTGGGCGCTGCTGCCCAAAGATTGGCTGCGCTGGCGCCTCACCGATCGCCTGGCTGCCGAGCCATCGGACGCCGCTGGCACGGCGTTGTTCGACCAGCACGCGCGCGCCTGGAGCCTGCCGATCCTGGAGGCGCTCCACATCGACCCGGCCATCCTGCCGCCGGTGGTCGCCTCGCACGCTGTGGCGGGCGAGTTGACGCGCGCGGCGGCGTCTGCGCTGGGCCTGCCGCCCGGCATCCCCGTCGCTGCGGGCGGCGCCGACCAGGCGACCGGCGCGTTGGGCGCGGGCGTCGTCGATCCACAGACGATGCTGGTATCGCTGGGGACGGGCGGCCAACTGGTGACGCCGCTGACCGAGATGCGGGCAGATCCGGCATTGCGCACCCATACCTTCTGCCATGCCTTGCCCGATTCGTGGTATCTGCTGGGAGCCATCCTCTCCGCCGGGTTGGCCTTCCGCTGGCTGCGCGATCTGTTCAGCGAGCCTGACCCGGTCGGCGGATATGATCGCCTGACGGAACTGGCGGCCACAACACCGCCGGGGGCGGAAGGGCTGCTCTGGGCGCCTTATCTTGTTGGCGAGCGCACCCCTTACATGGACCCTGGCGCGCGCGGGGTCCTGGTGGGATTGACCCTGCGCCATGGCCGCAGCCACCTGGCCCGCGCGATGATGGAGGGGATCGCCCTGAACTTGCGCAACGCCTTCGAAACCATGCGCGAGGTTGGCGTCGCGCCGCAACGCATCATCATGGCGGGGGGCGGCGCGCGCAGCGCGCTATGGCGCCAGATCGTGGCTGACGTCTTCCAGCGCGAGGTGGCGCCGCTGCAGGTCGACGCGCAGTCGGCGCTTGGCGCCGCATTGTTGGGGTCGGCGGCCGTCGGCTTGACGCCCGATCTGGTCGCCGCCAGCCAGCAATGGACTCGTTATGGGCCAACCGTGCAGCCGATCGCGGCGCACGCGGCCCTCTACGATGAGCTGTTCGAGCTGTTCCGCCAGATCTATCCCCAGCACCATGAGGATTTCCAACGCCTGGCGCGCCTCTCCTGCTGACCCCGCTCGCTCCCTCGCCCCCTCGCTGATTCGCCCATTCGCTGATTCGCCCATTCGCTGATTCGTTGATTCGCTGACTCGCTGACTCGCTGACTCGCTCACTCGCTCAACAGGGGCATTATCTTGCCGGTCGACAAACGCGATGCTACAATTCCGGCAGAGCATCACGGGGAAGTTGAAGCGGGGAGGTCTTCTCTCGGCATGCGTATTCGCCCTGCCGATCTGCACGATCTGAGCGCGTGCTTCGAATTGGATGGATCCTTCGAGACCGACCACGTCTGGCAATTGGATCATCGCGCGGATGAGAATGGGATCGTCGTCCAGTTTCGCACGGTGCGCCTGCCGCGGCGTATGAAAGTGGCCTACCCTCCGCGCGGCGACGGCCTCCTCGCTCATTGGGAGCGCGGCGAAGGGATCTACGTGGCCGCCGAGAGCCGCCATGTCAAGGGATACATCGAGGTGTTGGCGCAGGCGGATCAGGGCGTCGCCTGGATTCAGAACCTGATCGTCGACCAGGCTTTGCGCCGACAGGGCCTGGGGACGGCGTTGGCTGCCGCAGCCGTGCAATGGGCGCAGATGCGCGGCCTGGATCGCTTGCTCGCGCCTGTGCAAAGCAAGAACTACCCTGCCATCCGCTTCTGCCAGAAGCTGGGCATGGAGTTCTGCGGGTACAACGACCGCTATTTCGCGAATCGCGACATCGCGTTGCTCTTCGGTCGTTCTCTTTCCTGAACTATGTCTCGAACTGCTGGCCTGTCCTGGATCGGAGTCCTGTCTTTCGCTGACCTGCTCCTCTCATCGGCGATCCTGATCCTCACGTTCTCGCTGGTCATCTACCTCGTCGTCTACAACTGGCGTAACCGGGTCGCGCGGGCGTTCAGCGCGCTGCTGGCATGCGTCGCCATCACCTACGCCTGCGAAGTGGCCCTCCCCAACGTGAGGACGCTGCGCGGCGCCATGTTGTGGCTGCGCGTGCAGTGGCTGGGCATCGCGTTCGTGCCAGCCGCTTACCTGCACTTCTCGGACGCCCTCCTGTGCACCACCCACGCTGTGTCGCCGTTGCGTCGCCGCCTGGTCCACATCAGCTACGCGCTCAGCGCCGTCCTCTGCGCCCTGGCCTGGTTCAGCGACGCCATCGTCCGCGAGGGGATCTTCGCGCCGCCGATCTCCCATCTGACGCCAGGGCCGTTCTTCATCGCGTTCACCGTGTACTTCGCCCTCACCGTCCTGTGGGGCGCGATCAATATCCAACAGGCCCGCGCGCGTTGTCTGACCCCTGCCTCGCAACGGCGCATGACCTATCTGGCCCTCTCCTTCCTGGCGCCTGCGGTCGGCGTGTTCCCCTATCTGGTCCTGGTCAGCGCCCCGACGCCCCATAACCCGGTCGTCGTGCTCATCCTGAGCCTGATCGGCAACATGGGGGTGGGCGCCATGCTCCTGTTGATGACCTACAGCGTCGCCTATTACGGCGCGTTCGCCCCCGATCGCGTGGTCAAACATCGGTTGATCCACTACCTCTTGCGCGGGCCAGTAGTCGGCTCCGCCGTCATCGTGGTGATCCTCGTCATCCCGCGCGTCGAAGCCATCCTCGGCCTGCCGCGCGATACGGTGATCGTCTTCGCCGCCACGACCGTCCTCATCCTGGGCCAGCTCTTCGTCAACCTGGCCAAGCCCTTCATCGATCGTGTGATCTACTGGCAGGACGCAGAAGAGGTGGGGCTGATCCAGGAGCTCGACCGTCGGCTCTTCACTTCAGGCGACCTGCGCCAGTTCCTCGAGAACGTCCTGGTCGCCCTGTGCGAATTGCTGCGCGTGCCAGCCGGCTTCGTCGCCGTGGTGCGCGACCAGCAACTGTATCTGGAAGTCACGACCGGCATCGCCGATGGAGATCAGGCCATCCTGGCAGACGAGGACTGGATCGCGATCTTGCGCGAGTTGCTGCCCCCGAAAGCGAACGGCGCTCCTCCGCTGGCGACGCCGATCGAGCGCGCTGGCTATTGGGCCTGGCCATTATGGTCCGAGGGCGGCCGGCTCCTGCGCGGGGTGTTGGCCGTTCGCGCGCGCCGATCGGATGAGCCACGCCTCTCCGAGGCCGAACGCCAGACGATCTCCGCCCTCTTGCACCGCGCCGAAACCGCGATCGAGGATCGCGATCTCCAACAGACCGTCTTCGTCGCGCTGCAACGCATGATGCCGGAGCTGGAGCGCATCCAGGCCTGGCGCGGCGCGGTCCCCTACGCTGGCAACGTCTTGCCCGCCGTAGAAGAGGAGCCACCGGTCGACGAGGATGATCTGCAACGTTGGGTCAAGGAGGCGCTCACCCACTATTGGGGGGGCCCCAAACTCACGCGCAGCCCACTGTTGCGCCTGCGCGTTGTCAATCACGCCCTCGAACAGGAAAACGGCAATCCAGCGCGCGCGCTGCGCGCCGTGCTGACCCAGGCGATCGAGCGGCTGCGCCCTGACGGGCAACGTCACATGACCGCCTCCGAATGGCTGCTCTACAACATCCTCGACCTCAAGTTCATCCAGGGCAGGCGCGTGCGCGACGTCGCGCAACGGCTGGCGATGAGCGAATCGGACCTCTATCGCAAACAGCGGGTCGCCATCGCCGAGGTCGCGCGCATCCTGGCCGAGATGGAAGCGGAGGCGGGAGGCGCGACGAACGGCCGCCCGGGACAGACAAAAAGCCGAACGACCGAGCGCGCTGACGATCTGCTTTGACAAAAGCGGATCGTCCAGCCTATAATGATCAGGTAAGTGCGCGACAAGGGTACGGCTCTGAGCGCGTGGAACGACGATGCGAGTCGATGAGAGGAACGGGACGGGTCGCGTGGCCGCGTTGCAGAGGTTCGCCAAACGATCAGGCAAGGGTGTGGTCTCGGCGATTGCCGACCGGCAATCCGCCGAGATTTTTCGTTGGTGAAGCGAGGCGCAACCTCAAAGGAAGGTCGGCGGCCCTCATTGTGCATCGCTACGTTAGGGAGAGGTGCTATGAGCGAACGTTGGAGTGGTCCGTACAATGATGCGGACGAGATCGACGAAGGGTACTGGCAATCCTTGTTAGCGGACGGCGAGATCGTCTCCTCGCCGCCGATCATGGACGAGCTCCCGTCTGAACCGTGGCGCAAAGATCGAGGCAGCCAGGATTGCCCAGACAATGTCTCTCTGATTGACGTGCACGCGAAGGATTGGGATGCCGCGGAACAGGCCCATGCCTGTATGGAGGTTCTGACCCTGCCCATCACCGGCTACAATCGCGGCGGATTGCTCGTGCAGTTTCATCATCTGTGCGGTTTCGTGCCGGCCTCGCACCTGGTCAATCTGCCGCGCCTGCCTGACCCCGACGAGCGCGCGCAGGCCCTGGCCGAGCGCGTGGGCCAGACGCTGAACGTCTGCATCATCGAGGTCGATCGCACGCAGGGGCGCCTCATCTTGTCGCAACGCGCCGCCCACGAAGGACGCCGCGGCCAGGAGGTCCTCCAATGCCTCAAGCCCGGCGATGTCTGCCGCGGGCGCGTCACCAACCTGCGCCCCTTCGGCGCGTTTGTCGATCTGGGCGGCATCGAGGGCTTGCTCCATATTTCTGAGCTGTCATGGGGCCGCGTGGCCCATCCTGGCGAGGTCGTACGCCCTGGGGACGAGATCGATGTGTATGTGATGAGCATCGATCGCGCCCAACGCAAGATCGCTCTGAGCCTCAAGCGG
>FWPV01001908.1_pt1 | contig 31683 bp, 27 predicted proteins | sample 2228371 | NCBI WGS metagenome assembly FWPV01 (sample SAMEA103939776, study PRJEB20133) | metagenome
GTCGCTGCCGCAGCACCGGTCTTCCGGCCGCCGAAGGCGCCGGCCCAGAGGCATTACGCGGTGGATGGCAGTACGTTCTACGCGGATGGGGTGCGTGTCCGGGCGGCAGGCCTGGAAGCGCTCGAAACGACAACCGCATCCAGCATCGGCAAACAGAAATTGCAGCAACTGCTCGATTCGGGCCGGGTGAGCATCGAACCGCTGGACATGGACGACGGTGAGGTGACGCTGGCGCGCGTGAAGATCGACGGCAAGGACCTGAGCGAACTGGCTACGATGCGGTAGATCCAACGCCGGTCGCGCGAGCGACCGATGCCGGAATCACCCGTGAAATCACCCCGCGGTCAGCGCGGGGTTTTTTTCGTCTGAAGGTTTCGCACTGCTGCTGTCGGGCTTCTTGTCGTCGGATGCGCTGTCGGCGCTGCCCTTTTCGCCGTTGTGCTGCGCGTCCGCAGATGGCGTACCGGCGTGGGCCGTTTCACTCACCATGCGGGTACCACGGGGCGGCAGGGTGGGCAGCACGACGTCGAGCTTGTTTTCCGTCATGTAGTCGTTCATTTCGCGCCAGCCGGCAAATACGGCCGCCTTCGATGCCTTCGGATTGAGCCGGTAGCAGTCTTCCAGCGCCCGGCCGGCATGACGGCAGGCGCCGCCGATCGCCTTGCTGTCGAGTTCCTTTTGCATCGCGGCGCGATTGGGGTCCGGAATGGGCAACTTGTCGCACGCCACAAGGGTGACGGCGAGCGACACGAGCAGGATGGACTGGGCGACCTTCACCTTGACGTTTGTCCGGATGGATTGAACACATCCGGTTTACGGCAATTCCGGCCGGCGCTTGAGTCGGTCCGCCAGCCAGCTCCGCCTTACTTGCCGCCGCGTGAATACTCGGCCAGCAGCGTTTCCTGCGCACAATGGCGCGCGGCGCGCGAGACGCGCCTCCGGTAACGGCCATCCGGCTCCATTTCCCATGACTGGCTGTTGTCCAGCAGGTAGGGACGCAATCCCTCCTTCATCACACGCCGCTTAAGTTTCGGATCGAGTATCGGAAAAGCCACCTCGATGCGCCGGAAAAAGTTGCGTTCCATCCAGTCGGCGCTCGCCAGGTATAGCTTTTCCTCACCGTCGGCATGGAAGTGGTAGATGCGTGAATGCTCGAGGAAGCGGCCGACGATGGAGCGCACCGTGATCCGTTCGGACAAGCCGGGCACCCCCGGGCGCAGGGCGCACACGCCCCGCACGATCAGATCGATGTCGACGCCGGCCTGGCTGGCGCTGTAGAGCGTCTCGATCGTTTCGTCCTCGACCAGCGAATTCATCTTGGCGATGATGCGTGCCTTGCGACCGGCGCGTGCGTTTTCGGCTTCGCGATTGATCGCGGCGATGACATTGCTGTGCAAAGTGAATGGCGCCTGCCACAGGTGGGTCAGCGTGCCGGCGTGGCCGAGCCCCGTCAGTTGCTTGAACACCTCGTTGACGTCTTCGCCGATCTGCTCGTCGGCCGTCATCAGGCCGAAATCGGTGTAGAAGCGCGCGGTGCTCGGATGGTAATTGCCGGTACCCAAATGCACGAAGCGCCGGAAGCTGCGCACCCCTTCGATCTCCTCGCGCCGCACCACCATCAGCAGCTTGGCGTGTGTCTTGTAACCGAACACGCCATACACCACGTGCGCCCCGGCATCCTCGAGCCGCGACGCCCAATTGATGTTGGCTTCCTCGTCGAAACGCGCCATCAGCTCGACCACGACCGTCACTTCCTTGCCCTTGTGGGCGGCGCGCACGAGCGCCTCCATCAGCACCGAATCGATGCCGGTGCGATACACGGTCATCTTGATCGCAACCACTTCCGGGTCATCCACCGCTTGCTGCACCAGATCGATCACCGGCGTGAAGGCCTCCCACGGGTGATGCAGCAGGATGTCCTGTCGGCGCAGCATCGAGAAGATGTCGTAGCGCTTTTCCATGGCACGCGGCAGCGTCGGCGTGAACGGCGGGTACTTCAGGTCCGGCCGGTCCACCCAGTTCGGAACCTGCATGAGCCGCACCAGATTGACGATGCCGGGCGCGCGGTAGAGATCGTCGCGGGTCAGATTGAATTGCTGCAGCAGGAAGTCCGCCATGTGCTCGGAGCAGTTGTCGGCCACCTCCAGGCGCACCGCATCACCGTAGTGGCGCTGCGGCAGTTCGCCCTGCAGCGCCAGACGCAGGTTCTTCACCTCTTCCTCGTCGAGGAACAGGTCGGAATTGCGCGTGACCCGGAACTGGTAACAGCCGAGCACGTTCATGCCTTCGAACAGATCGCCGACATTCATGTGCATCGCTGACGACAGGAACACGAAGCCGTGGTCGACGCCGGTCAGTTCCTTCGGCAGCTTGATCACGCGCGGCAGCGCACGCGGTGCCTGCACGATGGCAAAACGCGAGCTGCGCCCGAACGCGTCACGTCCGTCGAGTTCGACCGCGAAGTTGAGACTTTTGTTGAGCACGCGCGGAAAGGGATGGGACGGATCCAGCCCGATCGGGGTGAGCACCGGCATCAGCTCGCGCATGAAATAGTCGCGTATCCATTCCCGCTGGTCGTCCGTCCAGGCGCCGCGGCGCAGGAACACGATGCCTTCGGTTTCCAGCGCCGGCAGGATGACGTCGTTCAGCAGCGAGTACTGCTCGGCGATCAGCTGATGGCATTCGTTCGCGATCAGGCGCAGGGCCTCCTGCGCCGAGCGCCCGTCCGACGTGACACTGCGCGCGCCGAACTTGATCTGCTCGCGCAGGCCGCCGATCCGGACCTCGAAGAATTCGTCCAGATTGCTCGACACGATGCACAGGAACTTCAGCCGTTCGAGCAGCGGTACGCGTTCATCGGCCGCCTGCGCGAGCACGCGACGGTTGAACGCGATCAGCGACAGTTCGCGGTTGATGAAGTGGTCAGGTGCGAAACGCGGCACCAGAAGCGGCGGGTTCATAGGCAAAAGTCCGGATTCGACATCGGTAGGCAACACGCTATTGTGTGACATGAAACATGTTCGATTATTACAGCCGTGTGACGCAAATGCGCCGGAGGCAGGTGTGCACCCGGCTGTTAAACTCCGTTGCTGATCACTTTCAGTCACGGATGCATGAGCTACGAACTACTCGCTGCGGTTGACCTGGGCTCGAACAGCTTCCGTCTCCAGGTCGCCCGCGTTGTCGACGACCAGATCTATCCGCTGGACGGTCTGAAGGAAACCGTCCGGCTGGCGGCGGGACTGGGACAGGGCAAGTTGCTGGACGGCCCGTCGCAGCTTCGGGCCATCGAAGCCCTGTCGCGATTCAATGAGCGCCTGCGCGGCTTTGCACCGGATCAGGTGCGCGCAGTGGCCACCAACACCCTGCGCGTGGCCAAGAATGCACCGCAACTTCTGCCACAGGCCGAAGCGGCGCTCGGTTTTCCGATCGAAGTCATCGCCGGGCGCGAGGAGGCCCGGCTGATCTATGTCGGCGTCGCGCATACGCTGCCCAATCCATCGAGCCAGCAACTGGTGGTCGACATCGGTGGCGGCTCGACCGAATTCATCATCGGTCGCAGCTTCGAGCCACTGGCGCTTGAGTCGTTGTACATCGGCTGCGTGGCATTCAGCCTGCGCTACTTTCCGGATGGCCGGATGGACAAGCGCTCGTTGCGCGAAGCCGAACTGGCGGCGCGGCGCGAACTGGAAACCATCGAGTATGGCTATCGGTCGCTCGGTTGGGACGAAGCCGTCGGATCAAGCGGCACGGCGCGGGCGCTGCTCGACATCATGGAACTGAACGGCTGGTCGCAGGGTGCGCTGACCCGCGAGGCCATGGAAAAGCTGCGCGCGCTGCTGTTGCGCGTCGGCGACGTGAACCGGCTCGGCATCGCCGGTCTGCGACCCGACCGCCTGCCGGTGCTGGCCGGCGGATTCGCCATCATGTCGGCGGTATTCGATGCTTTCGGGCTGGAGCGCATGAGTTTCTCGGAAGGCGCGCTGAGGCTGGGCGTGCTGTACGACCTGCTGGGCCGCTATCACCACCAGGACCTGCGTGATGCGACGGTGCTGCAGTTCATGCGGCGCTACCAGGTCGACCAGAAGCAGGCCGATCGGGTGCGCGATACGGCACTGCGCCTGTTCCGTTCGCTCAATCCCGCAGCAGGTGGCGATCACCCCGACCTGCAGATGCTGAGCTGGGCAGCCTGCCTGCATGAACTGGGGATTTCGGTTGCGCATGCCGGCTATCACAAGCACAGCGCCTACATCGTCGGCAACGCCGACATGCCGGGTTTTTCGCGCATGGACCAGTCGCGTCTGGCGCGCATCGTGCTGGCCCATCGCGGCAAGCTCGAAAAGGTGAACTCGGCTTCGGCCGACGCGCGCGACTGGTCGCTGATCCTCTGTCTGCGGCTGGCTGTGCTGCTGCACCGCAGCCGCGAAGATTTCACTGAACTGCCGCTCAGCATCGAGCGCGCCGGCAATGGTTATCAGCTGGGCGCCCGGGCGGAATGGCTGTCGGCATCGCCGCTGACCCATGCAAGCCTGCATGACGAGCTGAGGCTGTGGGGCGTGATCGGCATCGAACTGAAGCTGCGCACGACCCGCCTCGCTGCAGGCGTGATCCGCTGACACGTGCATGAGCGCACCGACCGTATCGTTCGATCGGGAGGGTGCTGCGCCGGTCGCATCACTGTGCGGCGACTGGACGCTGCAAGGGCTGGAAGGCCGCGTCGACGCGTTGCGCGCCGCGCTCGACACCGGTGAGGCACGCGCCGCCGCTCGCTGGGATCTGACCGGCATTGCCCGCATCGACAGCCTTGGCGCCTGCCTGCTGTGGCGCATCTGGGGTGATCGCCTGCCGCCAACGCTCGACGCCGGCGAACATACGCTCGCGATGCTGGAATCGGCCTCGGTGCTTGGCACACGCAGCCGTCTGACAACGCCTCAGTCGACGTCGTTCGATTCGCTGGCTCAACTGGGCCGTGCCGGATTGTCCTTCGGACGGCAGATCGGCGATCTGGTCGCGCTGATCGGCCAGTTGCTGCTCGACCTGCTGCACATCGCACGCTGGCTGCGGGACGCCCCGCTGCGGGAAATCTCCGCCAATCTGTACAAGACCGGCGTCAGCGCACTGCCGATCACCGCACTGGTCGGTTTCCTGATCGGCGTCGTGCTGTCGTATCTTTCGGCGCTGCAGCTCAAGACCTTCGGTGCCGATGTGTTCATCATCAACATCCTGGGCATCGGCATCGTGCGCGAGCTCGGACCGGTGCTGGTGGCCGTGCTGGTGGCCGGACGATCGGGCTCGGCGATGACCGCGCAGCTCGGCGTGATGCGGGTGACCGAAGAGATCGATGCACTGGCGACGATGGGCGTACCACGCAGCCTGCGCCTCGTACTGCCCAAGGTACTGGCGCTGGTGACGGCGCTGCCGCTGCTGGTGCTGTGGACCTCATCGGCTGCGCTGTTCGGCGGCATGGTGGCCGCATCGATTCAACTCGACATGAGCTACGGCTTCTTTCTCGACACGCTGCCGCGCGTGGTGCCGATCGCGAATCTGTACATCGGGCTGGCGAAAGGCGTCGCATTCGGGCTGGTGATCGCGCTGGTGGCCTGTCATTTCGGTCTGTCGGTGAAGCCCAATACCGAAAGCCTGTCGTCGAACACAACCAAATCCGTGGTCAGCGCGATCACCTGCGTCATTCTGGTCGACGCACTGTTCGCCATCGCCACGCGTCACATCGGACTGCCCGGAGGATGAGCGCGCCGGTCATCGACATTCGCGGGCTGGTGACGCGCTTCGGCACGAACGTCGTCCATCAGGACATCGACCTGTCCGTCGAGGCCGGCGAAGTGGTGGCGCTGGTCGGCGGCTCGGGCAGCGGCAAGACGACCTTGCTGCGCCAGGTGATCGGCCTGCTGCGACCGGACGCCGGGCAGATCCGCGTATTCGGCCAGCCGCTGTTCTCGGGCGACGCGCTGGCCGATCGCCGGTTGCGCCAGCGCTTCGGCGTGCTGTTCCAGCAAGGCGCACTGTTCTCGGCACTCAATGTGCTCGAAAACATCGCCTTCCCGCTGCGCGAACTGCGCTGGCTGGATCGCGCCACCATCCGCGATCTGGTCATGATGAAGCTGGCCATGGTGGAACTCGAGCCCCGACATGCCTGGCTGATGCCCTCCGAACTGTCCGGCGGCATGATCAAGCGGGTGGCACTGGCGCGGGCGCTGTCACTCGAACCCGAACTTCTGCTGCTCGACGAACCGACCGCCGGCCTCGATCCGGACCGCTCGGCCGCCTTCGTCAGCCTGATCCGCACGCTGCGCGGACAACTCGGCCTGACGGTCGTTCTGGTCACGCATGACATCGATACGCTGGCCGCGCTGGCAACACGGGTGGCCGTGCTGGGCGAGCGACGTATACTGGCCTATGGCCCGCTTGATCACGTCATGAACGTCGACCACCCGTTCATCCAGAACTTCTTCGCCTCCGATCGCCTGCAGCGCAGGCCGGATGTCACGGTGCGCTGACGATGGAAAGTCGCGCCCACGCCCTCACTGCCGGGCTTTTCCTGCTGCTGATGAGCGGCTGTGTCGGTCTGGCGACCTGGTTCCTGTCGAGCGACAGCGAAGTGGGGCGTGAGTATCTGCTGGTGACGACCTCGAATGTCAGCGGACTCAGTCCGCAGGCACAGGTGCGCTACCGCGGCATCCGGGTGGGCAAGGTGAAGGAAATTTCGATCAATCCCGACGCACCGCGTGAGATCCATGTCCGCATCGACATTCCGGCGCGCTTTCCGGTCACCGCCGCCACGCGTGCGCGCCTGTCCTACCTCGGCGTGACCGGACTCGCGCTGATTGATCTCGACGACGACGGCTCCGATCCGGCGCCACTGCTGACCGGCGAACAGGGCCCTGCGCGCATACCGCTCGGTGGCTCGCAGTTCGATGCGCTCGGTTCGCAGGCGACCGACACGATGGCTGTGCTGCGGCAGGTGCTGCTGCGCGTGAACGTGCTGTTCGACGACGGCAATATCGAGCGGATATCCGGCGTGCTGGCCAATATGCAGTCGGCCACTGCGCATCTGGATGCTTCGCTGGCCGGGCTGCCGGCCGTGCTGGCCGAGGCCCGGCAGACGTTCGAGCGAACGCAGGCCGTCATGTCGCCGCAGAACGTCGAACGCCTGAGCGGCATTCTGACCAGTGTCGAACAGACCAGCGGTGAAGGCCGTCGGGCCGCGGAAGATCTGCGTGCCCTGCTGGGTTCGATGAAACAGCTGACGGATCGCGTCGATGCGCTGGCTGTGGTGGCCGGACAACAGGTGACCGACGACACCTTGCCCCGGCTGCAGAGCCTGATCGACGAGGTGCAACGCAATTCGCGCCAGCTCAACCGGGTGCTGGGCGAGCTTGAATCCTCGCCGCAGACGCTGCTGCTGGGGCGCGAAACATCCCGTGCCGGACCGGGTGAAGCCGGTTTTGCGCCGGCCACGGAAGGAGCGGTGCGATGAAGGCTGGGTCGATGCGGGAGGTCCGGACAGCGGTGCTGTCGCTCGTTCTGGTGGCGCTGGCGGGCTGCGGGCCGCTGGTCAGTCGTCCGCCTCCACCGGCACTGCACGATCTGGGCAGCGCGCGTGCCACCTTGCAGCGCATCGCAGGGCTGCGCGCCATCGAGGTCCGTTCGCCGAGCTGGCTCGATGGCAGTGCGATGCACTACCGCCTTGCCTACGAAAGTGCGACCCGGCGCGACATCTACGCCTTCAGCCGCTGGGCCGCTTCACCACCGGAAATGCTGGCGGTCGCTTTGCGCCAGATGCTGCAGACCGACGACGCGGGCACCGGCCCGGGTTGCCGGCTGCGGGTCGACATCGATGAATTCATCCAGCACTTCGACCGGCCGGGCAGTGCGCGGGCATTGCTGTCCGGCCGCGCCGTACTGACCGACATGCGTGGGCAGCGCGTACTGGCCAGCCTGCCGTTCGCGATCAGCGAACCGGCGGCCGGCGCCGATGCGGCCGCCGGCGTGGCGGCATCGGCGCGTGCCGTCGATGCCTTGGGTGTCCGGATTGCCGGGTGGGTCGCATCGCCGACGATGGAAGGCGCACGCGATGGCTGCTGAGAAGCCGAAGTCGCCGCCCGCGCCGGATGCCGGCCGCGGTCTGTTGCAGGCGGCACTCGATCAGGTGATCGATGCCGTATGGTCGGGCGTGCGCTGCGCCCGCGCGTCCATCATGCTGGCCGACGGCGAGGGTGAGCAGGCGTTGCTCGGGCTTGCGGCGTGGCGCGGCGAACTGGCCGAAGACGCCCTGCAGGTGCGCGTCGGTGTCGGCATGTCGACGTCCGGCAGCGTACTCGCGAGCGGTGTCGCGCAGCGTATCGATGACGTCGATACCGCCGCGCCCGATGTCCGGGTGCGCGGCGAGGGCGGCAGTTTCATCTGTCAGCCGCTTGCGCTGGATGGCCGTGTGCTGGGCGTCATCAATGTGCGCCGGCCACGTGGCGAAGCACCGTTCACCGCCATCGACCAGCAACTGCTCGCGGCGCTGGCGCTGTACGCGGGCAAGGCGATCCAGGTCGCTCAGCTGGCTTACCTGCTGAATTCGGGTTTTGCGCAGCGCGCGCTGGAAAGCGGCGGCCACGTGCCGCTGCCGGCCATGGAGGCCTTCACGCAGGGCGCGGCACAGCCTGCGCAGATGGCCAAGCTGCTGGCCAAATCCTTCTATCGGGAAATGAAGTCGGCCGGCTTCGGTCCGAACCAGATCGTCGCTGCAGCCGGCGAAATCATCGATCAGCTGTCAGGCAGCCTGCGCAAGCACGGCCAGCGCATCGGACGCGGCAAGACGTGAGCAGGCTGCAGCCGGGCGATCAGGCGATGGAAGCGGTGTAGCGGGCGGCGTCCATCAGGACATCGAGCTCGCCGGCGTCATCCGGCTTGATGACGAACATCCACGCACCGTACGGATCCTTGTTGACCTGTTCGGGCGCATCCGCGACCGGCGGATTGACCGCCGTCACCGTGCCCGACACCGGTGCATGGATATCCGACGCCGACTTCACCGATTCGATGACGGCCATCGAGTCGCTGCGGGCGACCTGCTGGCCGACCTCGGGCAATTGCAGGAAAACCACGTCGCCAAGTGCGTCCTGCGCGTGATCCGTGATGCCGACCGTCACGCTGCCGTCGTGTTCGATCCTGACCCATTCATGCGTGTCGGTGTAGCGGAGGGTATCCGGGTGATTCATTGCTGTTCCAGGTTGAAATGACCAGTGCGAATTGTAGCCGCGCCGGGCGGGGGACGATGGCCTGATAGAATCGACAGGATATGAACGCTGACCTGCACTGCCATTCCTGCCACTCCGACGGTGTGCTCGTGCCCTCGGCACTGGCTGCCCGCGCAGCGGCCAATGGCGTCGAACTGTGGTCGCTGACCGATCACGACACGCTGAGCGGACTCGACGAAGCACGCAACGCTGCAATGCAGTGCGGCCTGTCCTTCATCGACGGCGTCGAAGTGTCGGTGAGCTGGGGCGGCATCACGGTTCACGTCGTCGGTCTGGGCATCGACCCGTCGAATGCGGATCTGGCCGCCGGCCTGACCCGGGTGCGCAGCGGGCGCGACGCGCGTGCCCTGCGCATTGCGGACGAACTGTCACTGCTGGGCGTGGTTGAACCCTACGAAAACGCAATGCGGCATGCCGGCAACCCGTCACTGGTCGGACGCTCGCACTTTGCGCGCGTGCTGGTGGAGCAGGGCTATGCAGGCGATGTTCACGGCGTCTTCCGCAACTTCCTGGTACCCGGACGACCGGGCTTTGTCGATCACCGGTGGACCACGCTGTCCCAGGCGCTGGCCTGGATACATGGCGCCGGCGGCGTCGCGGTCATTGCCCATCCGGGGCGTTACCGCATTTCGGGTGAGCGGATCGAACAGCTGTTCGAGGAATTCCATGCGCTTGGCGGCCGCGGCATCGAGGTGGTGTCCGGCTCGCACGGCGACGCTGAAGTGCGTACCTTTGCCCGCCTGGCGCGCCGATTCGGCTTCTACGCCTCGCGCGCTTCGGATTTTCATGCGCCTGACGAGAGCGCGGTGGATCTGGGGCGCAGCGCGCCGTTGCCCGACGATCTGCAGCCGATATGGCGGTCCCCGGAACTGAACGAACGTGTGATCTGCATGACCTGAGTTCGCGCACGGCGCCCCGAAGCGAACTATGGCGACTGACCCAGGACGAGTGGCCCTGAACGACTTGCCCCGGACGACTTGCCACAGGTTTTCCCCTTGATTTTCCCCTTCGATTCCAATTGGCCCAACTTTTCAATCTTCACCCCGACAATCCGCAACCCAGACTGATACGCCAGGCGGCCGACATCCTGCGATCCGGCGGGCTGGCGGCCATCCCGACCGACTGCGCCTATTCGCTGGTCGGCCACATGGGCGATGCGCAGGTGCTGGAGCGCATCCGGCGCATCCGTGGCGTGGACGCCCAGCATCATTTCACGCTGATGTGCCGTGATCTGTCGGAGATCGCCAGCCTGGCACGGGTCGACAACACACAGTTCCGGCTGCTGAAGAGCGCCACGCCAGGCGCGTACACCTTCATCCTGGAAGCGACGCGCGAACTGCCCCGCCGCATGCTGCACCCGAAACGCAAGACCATCGGGCTGCGCGTGCCCGACCATCCGGTCGTGTCCAGCCTGCTGGCCGAACTGGGCGAGCCGCTGCTCGGATCGACGCTGCTGCTGCCCGGCGAAGAGCTGCCGCTGACCGATGCAGACGACATCAGGGAGCGCCTGCAGCACGAACTGGATCTGGTGATCGAAGCGGGCTCGTGTGGCACCCGGCCGACTTCGGTGATCGATCTGTCGTCCGGCGAGCCGCTGCTGATACGCGCCGGTGCAGGCGACGTGTCGCGCTTCGGCCTCGACGAATCGTGAGCGCCGACCGCCTGCCTGGCGCAAGGAGCGCGCATGGATGACATGATCGCGCGACTGGCCATCATCATCATCCCGGTGGTGCTGGCGATCACCCTGCATGAAGCGGCGCACGGCTACGCCGCGCTGCTCAAGGGAGATCCGACGGCACATCTGGCCGGGCGCATCACGGCCAACCCGCTGAAGCACATCGATCCGGTCGGTACGATACTGGTGCCGCTGGTCATGTATTTCGGCGCCGCGATGCTCGGCCAGCCCGGCCTGCTGTTCGGCTGGGCCAAGCCGGTACCGGTCAATTTCTCGCTTCTGCGCCGTCCCAAGCAGGACATGCTGTGGGTGGCTGCCGCAGGGCCTGGCGCCAATCTGGTCATGGCCGTGATCTGGGGACTGGTCTACAAATTTGCATTGGACGCCTCTCCCCAGTATTTTGGCGAGCCGCTGGCGCTCATGGCGGAGGCGGGCATCCTGATCAACATGCTGCTGATGGTGCGGTTCCACCGCTGGACGGCGGCCGCATCATGGTGAGTCTGCTGCCGCGCGGACCGTCGATGGCCTTTGCCCGTCTTGAGCCCTACGGCCTGTTCCTGCTGCTTGCACTTTTGCTGACCGGCGTGCTGGACAGTATCCTGCGCCCGCTGCTGACGCTGGCCAGACTGGCCTTGATTGCGCTGCTTTTCTGAACTGGATGATTCCACACCATGTACGCTGAACGTGTTCTTTCCGGCATGCGCCCGACCGGGCGCCTGCACCTCGGCCACTACCACGGGGTGCTGAAGAACTGGGTGCGTCTGCAGCACGAATACCCCTGTCTGTTCTTCGTCGCCGACTGGCACGCGCTGACCACCAACTATGAAGACACGCAGGTCATCGAACGCAGCGTGTGGGACATGCTGGTCGACTGGCTGGCGGCGGGCGTCGATCCGTCGCAGGCGACGCTGTTCATCCAGTCGCGGGTGCCCGAGCACGCCGAGCTGCACCTGCTGCTGTCGATGATGTGCCCGCTCGGCTGGCTCGAGCGCGTACCGACCTACAAGGATCAGCAGGACAAGCTGTCCGACAAGGATCTGGCGACCTACGGCTTTCTCGGCTATCCGCTGCTGCAATCGGCCGACATCCTGATCTACCGCGCCAATCTGGTGCCGGTCGGTGAGGATCAGGTACCGCACGTGGAACTCACGCGTGAAGTCGCACGCCGCTTCAACCATCTTTACGGGCGCGAGCCGGGGTTCGAGGAAAAGGCGCGCGAAGCGGTGAAGAAGCTCGGCGGCAAGCGCGGCAAGCTGTACGAGGAACTGCGCACGCTGTACCAGCAGGAAGGTCGCGACGAGGCGCTGGAACAGGCGCATGCGCTGCTCGACGAGGCACAGAGCCTGAGTCTGGGTGACCGCGAACGGCTGTACGGCTATCTTGAAGGCGGCGGCAAGATGATCCTGGCCGAGCCCGGCGCGCTGCTGACCGAAGCGGCGCGCATGCCGGGTCTCGATGGCCAGAAGATGTCGAAGTCGTACAACAACACCCTGATGCTGCGCGAAGAGCCGGATCTGGTGACCAAGAAGATCCGCGGCATGAAGACCGACACGCAGCGCGTGCGGCGTACCGACCCGGGTGACCCGGATCGCTGCCCGGTCTGGCAGTTCCATGTCATCTATTCGGACGACAGCACGAAGCAGTGGGTACAGGAGGGCTGTCGTTCGGCCGGCATCGGCTGCCTCGATTGCAAGCAGCCGGTGATCGATGCCGTGCTGAAGGAACAGGCGCCGATCCATGAACGTGCACGGCAATATGAGGAAGACCCCATGCTGCTGCGCAACATCGTCGCCGACGGCTGCGAGCGCGCGCGCAAGCTGGCGTCGGAAACGATGCGCGACGTGCGCGAAGCCATGGGTCTGAACTACGCCTGATGTCGGGCGACGCGCTCCTGGTTGAAGCCGCGGCGACGACCCCGGTGCGGTTGTACGGCGAGACGCTGGAAAAACTTCCGCTCGACCTGTACATTCCGCCCGACGCGCTCGAAGTGTTCCTGGATGCGTTCCAGGGTCCGCTCGATCTGCTGCTCTACCTGATCCGCAAGGCGAATGTCGATATCCTCGATATTCCGATGGCGCCACTGACCGCGCAGTATCTGGTCTATGTCGAGGCCATGCGCACGCATCGCCTTGAACTTGCAGCTGAATATCTGCTGATGGCCGCGATGCTCCTGGAGATCAAATCCCGGATGTTGCTGCCGCGTCCGCCGCGCGAATCGACGGACGAAGGCGAAGATCCGCGTGCCGAACTCGTTCGGCGGCTGATCGAATATGAACAGATGAAGGCAGCTTCGCTCGCGCTCGACGCCATCCCGCGCGCGCAGCGTGAGCATGAATGGGTGGGCGTGCAGGTTGCCGAACGCATCGCCGAGATCCAGCCCGCAGTCAGCGCGGCGGATCTGCAGTTGGATTGGCTGGCGCTGATGCGACACGCAGACGTCACCCGTCATCACAAGGTCAGTCGTGAGGCCCTGTCGGTACGTGAGTTCATGTCCGGCATCCTGCGACGCCTGACGGACGAAGGTTCGCTGCGCTTCGACCAGCTGTTCGAAGCCGGTGCGCCGGCAGCGCAGATGGTGGTGAATTTCCTCGCGGTACTTGAACTGGCCCGCGAGAACCTGATTGAACTGCTTCAGATTGAAGCTTTTGCGCCGATTTATGTCCGACACGCCACACCTGCTGTCGCCGAACCCGTCTGATATCAAGCGGATACTCGAAGCGGCGCTGCTCGCAGCGCAGGACGCACTTTCGATCGCCGAACTCAGACGGATGTTCGATGAGGAACTGGATGCGTCGGTGCTCCGTCGACTGCTCGACGAATTGCGCGACGACTGGTCGGGGCGCGGCGTCGAACTGATACAGGTCGCGTCCGGTTGGCGCTTCCGCACCCGCGCGGATCTGCAGCCTTATCTGGAAAAACTGAAGAACGAAAAGCCGCCGCGCTACTCGCGCGCGGTTCTGGAAACGCTGGCGATCATTGCGTATCGCCAGCCGGTGACGCGAGGCGACATCGAGGACATCCGCGGGGTGTCGGTGTCGCCGGGCATCATCAAGGCACTTGAAGGGCGTGGCTGGATCGACAGCGTCGGTTACCGGGAAGTCCCCGGGCGGCCGGCACTGTACGCCACCACCCGACGATTCCTCGACGATCTGGGGCTGCGCACGCTTGCCGAGCTGCCGCCCCTGGCCGAACTACAGAAGGTGATGAATTTCGATGATGCAAGGTAAGCGCAGACCGGGCGGCCCCCAGGTCAATGGCAACGTGGCCAACTACAGATCGCAGGACAGCCGTCCGAAGAAGCGCGGCCCGATCGTGTTTTCCGAGCCGCAGAAGCTGCACAAGATGCTGGCCGACATGGGACTCGGATCGCGCCGCGAGCTGGAAGACTGGATCGTGGCCGGCCGCATCAGCGTGAACGCGCTGCCGGCCCACGTCGGTCAGCGCGTCGGGCCGGAAGACAAGGTCCGCGTCAACGGCAAGCTCATCCACATCCATTTCGCACCGCGCGCGCCGCGTGTGCTCATCTATCACAAGCCGGAAGGTGAAATCGTGTCGCGCGATGACCCGGAAGGCCGGCCGTCGGTATTCGACAAGCTTCCGCGCGTCGGTGGCGGGCGCTGGATCGCGGTCGGACGGCTCGACTTCAACACCTCCGGGCTGCTGGTGTTCACGACAAGTGGCGAGCTTGCCAACAAGATGATGCACCCGAGCTACGAGCTCGAGCGCGAGTACGCCGTGCGTCTGATCGGCGAACTGACCGACGAACAGGCCACCCGCCTGACGACCGGCATCGAACTCGAAGACGGCATCGCGAAGTTCAATGCCTTGTCCGACGGTGGCGGAGAGGGATCGAATCACTGGTATCGCGTCACCATTTCGGAAGGGCGCAATCGCGAGGTCCGACGGATGTTCGAGGCCGTCGGCCTTGCGGTGAGCCGGCTGATGCGCGTGCGCTATGGTCCGTTCGAGCTGCCACGCCGCCTGCATCGCGGCGAAGCGGAAGAACTCAAGCCGGAAGAAGTGTCCCGCCTGCTGACTGCCGTACCGGCTTCCGGCAAGCCGCGTGCGAAATCTGCGGAGGCCGCTCCGGCGCCCAAACCGGGGCAGGGCAATGGCCGCCGGCGCGGCCCGCGCAAACCACGCGAACCCGGCAACGGCGCACCTGCCGGCCAGACGCCCGTTCAGGCACAGCGTGTCGAGGGCGAAGCGCCGCCGCGCAAGCGCGCACCGCGCCGTCGTCGCCGCCCGTCTGCCGCGCCAGCCGGCGAATCCTGACATTCAAAACATCCTTGTGCGCGGGCAATCTGGCCATTCATATTGAAGTGGATTGTCGCGCTCTGATACACTAACGGACTTGTCGCGCTGGCGGTGCCGGCGTTTGTTTGATGTGCGGTCAGCCCATTTTTTATTTGTGCGTCCGGAATTGTGTTGCAAGGATGAATGTTGCAGAGCTCATCGAGCAGGCTGTTAGCGGGCTCGGATACGAACTGGTCGATGTGGAAACGTCCCCGCGCGGACGCCTGCTGCGCATCTTCATCGATGCGGAACAGGGCATCACCGTGGATGACTGCGTGACGGTGAGTAATCACCTCACACGGCTATTCACTGTTGAAAACGTCGATTACGACCGGCTCGAAGTATCGTCGCCCGGTCTCGACAGACCGCTCAAGAAAGCGGCCGACTTCATCCGTTTCACCGGGCAGGAAGCGCAGCTTCGGTTACGCATCCCGTTGAACAACCAGAGAAGTTTCAGCGGGCGCCTGGCAGGTGTCAGCGACGGCCGACTGACCATGGAAATCAAGGGTGTGGCACACGAGTTCGAGTTGTCGCAGATCGAGCGCGCCCGTCTGGTGCCGGACTTTGAACGCAAGCAGGAGTTGAAACGATGAGTCGCGAGATTCTGTTGCTGGTTGATGCGCTGGCGCGCGAAAAGAATGTCGCCCGCGAAGTGGTGTTTGGCGCACTTGAATCTGCTCTGGCTTCGGCCACGAAGAAGCGTACCCACGACGACGCCGACGTGCGCGTGACCATCGACCGCGAAACCGGCGAGTACGAATCCTTTCGTCGCTGGCTGGTGGTGCCGGACAGCGAACTGGAAAACGAAGAGGCGCAGATCGGCCTGACCGATGCGCAGGAACAGATTTCCGACGTGCAGCTCGACGAGTACATCGAAGAGGCGCTGGAGCCGATCGATTTCGGTCGCATCGGCGCACAGGCCGCCAAGCAGGTCATCCTGCAGCGCATCCGCGACGCCGAACGCGAGCAGATCCTGAGCGATTTCCTCGAACGCAAGGATCATCTGGTCACCGGCACCATCAAGCGCATCGAGCGCGGCAACGCCATCATCGAATGCGGTCGTCTGGAAGCCCTGCTGCCGCGCGAACACATCATTGCGCGTGAAAACCTGCGTGTCGGCGATCGCGTCAAGGCCATCCTGCTGCGGGTTGACCGTCAGGCGCGCGGTCCGCAGATCATCCTGTCGCGCACGGTGCCTGAATTCATCATGAAGCTGTTCGAGCTCGAAGTGCCCGAGATCGAAGACGGCCTGATCGAAATCAAGGGCGCGGCTCGCGACCCCGGCATTCGCGCGAAGATCGCAGTGAAATCAAACGATCCGCGCGTCGATCCGCAGGGTACCTGCATCGGCATGCGCGGTTCGCGCGTGCAGGCGGTGACCAATGAACTCGGTGGCGAGCGGGTAGATATCATCCTGTGGTCGCCCGACCCGGCGCAATTCGTCATTGGCGCGCTGGCGCCGGCCGAAGTCGCGAGTATCGTGGTAGACGAAGACGCACACAGCATGGATGTCGTCGTCAGCGAGGACAATCTGGCGATCGCCATCGGACGCAGCGGCCAGAACGTGCGCCTTGCGTCGGAGCTGACGGGCTGGAAGATCAACCTGATGACCATCGAGCAGTCGGCCGCCAAATCCGACGCCGAGAACGCGGCCATCCGGCTGCTGTTCATGGCGAAGCTCGATGTGGATGAAGAAGTTGCCGACATCCTGATCGAGGAAGGTTTCTCGACGCTGGAAGAGGTTGCCTACGTGCCGCTGGCCGAAGTGCTCGAAATCGAGGCGTTCGACGAAGACACGGTGAACGAATTGCGCAACCGCGCACGCAACGTGTTGCTGACCGAAGCCATCGTGGACGAGGAGCAACTGGAGCAGGTCGATGACGATCTGCTCGGGCTGGACGGCATGGACAAGCCACTGGCTGCGCAGCTTGCGCGAGCCAATGTGCGATCGCGTGACGATCTCGCAGATCTGGCGGTCGATGAACTGGTTGAAATCGCCGGCATCGATTCCGCACGTGCGACATCGCTGATTACCACTGCGCGCGCGCACTGGTTTGAATAATCGAGGACAGGTATGGCGTTGATGAGTGTTTCCCAATTTGCGACCGAGCTGAAAATGCCGGCTGCCGCGCTGCTCGAACAGCTCCGGCACGCGGGTGTCGACAAGCAGAGCGAACGTGATTCGCTGACCGAACAGGACAAGTCCCGCCTGCTCGACTACTTGCGTCGTCAGCACGGTGACACCGCGGGAAAGACGAAGATCACGCTGACTCGTCGCGAAACGACCGAAATCAAGGCGACCAATTCGTCCGGACAGGCGCGGACCGTTCAGGTCGAAGTGCGCAAGAAGCGCGTTCTGGTCAAACGGGATCCGGCCGAGCTGCTGGCTGAAGAGGCGGCACAGAAGGCGGTTGCCGACGTTCCGGTTGTCGAGGAAATCGTCGCGCCCGAGCCTGTGGTGATTCCCGAACCGGTAGAAGCACCGGTCGTGATCCCGGTTGCCGAACCTCAGCCGGAACCTGTTGAGGCGGCGGTTGAAGAAATCGCTGACGAGCCGGTACCCGAGGTCGCGGTAAGCGAAGCGACTGCGGATGTCGTGCCCGATGCGCCCGTTCTGCGTGCACCTTCGGCCCGCGAGCGCGAAGCCAAGCGACACTCGGAATTGCTGGCGATCCAGGAACGCGAGCTCAAGGCAAAGAAGGAACGCGAGGTCCAGCTGCGCATAGACCTCGAGGCGCGTCAGGTTCGCGCCCAGGAAGAAGAGGCCGCCAAGGAGAAGGCGGCGGTAGAGGCTGCAAAAGTCGCAACCGCTGCCCCGAAGGCGACGCCGGGAACGCTTCACAAGCCGGCCAAGGTCGATGACAAGGGTGCCAAGGCCAAGCCGGCGCCTGCCGCCAAGGCGAAGCCGGGCACTGCCTGGAAGGACGACGCGGCGAAACGCCGCCAGATCAAGACCCGTGGCGATGCCGGTACCGGTGGCTGGCGCGGTGGTCCCAAGGGGCGCAACCACCGCGACCACGACCAGGGAGGCCAGCAGCAGGCGCCGGTCGAGGCCGTGGTGCGTGAAGTGCTGGTGCCGGAGACGATTTCGGTGGCCGATCTGGCGCACAAGATGGCAATCAAGGCCACAGAACTGATCAAGGTGCTGATGAAGCTCGGTCAGATGGTCACGATCAATCAGGTGCTTGACCAGGAAACGGCCATGATTCTGGTCGAGGAAATGGGCCACATCGCCAAGCCGGCGAAGCTGGACGACCCGGAAGCCTTCCTCGGCGAAACCACGGAAGAACACAGGGACGTCGAACTGCTGCCGCGTGCGCCGGTCGTCACGGTCATGGGTCACGTCGATCATGGCAAGACCTCGCTGCTCGACTACATCCGGCGCGCCCGCGTGGCCGCAGGCGAAGCGGGCGGCATCACGCAGCACATCGGCGCCTATCACGTCGATACGCCGCGCGGCATGATCACCTTCCTCGACACGCCGGGTCACGAGGCCTTCACGGCCATGCGTGCCCGCGGTGCCAAGGCGACCGACCTCGTGATTCTGGTGGTTGCTGCGGATGACGGCGTGATGCCGCAGACGCGCGAAGCCATCCACCACGCCAAGGCGGCCAATGTGCCGCTGATCGTGGCGATCAACAAGATCGACAAGCCGGGCGCCAGTCCCGATCGCGTCAAGCAGGAGCTGGTCGCCGAAGGCGTCGTGCCGGAAGAATACGGTGGCGACTCGCCGTTCATTTCGGTATCCGCCAAGGTCGGTACGGGCATCGATGAACTGCTCGAGAACGTGCTGCTGCAGGCAGAAGTGCTTGAACTGACCGCCCCGCGCGACGCGCCGGCCCGCGGTCTGGTGATCGAAGCGAGGCTCGACAAGGGCAAGGGCCCGGTGGCGTCCGTGCTGGTGCAGCAGGGCACGCTCAAGCGCGGAGACATCATTCTGTGCGGGCAGGTGTTCGGTCGCGTACGCGCCATGCTGGACGAAGCGGGCAAGTCGATCAGCGAAGCCGGCCCGTCCATCCCGGTCGAGATTCAAGGCCTGTCCGATGTTCCGGCTGCGGGCGACGAAGCGCTCGTGCTGGGCGACGAACGCAAGGCGCGCGAAATCGCGCTGTTCCGTCAGGGCAAGTTCCGCGACGTGAAGCTGGCCAAGCAGCAGGCGGCCAAGCTGGAATCGATGTTCGAGCAGATGGGCGAGGGCGAAGTCAAAATCCTTCCGCTCATCATCAAGGCCGATGTGCAGGGTTCGCAGGAAGCGCTGGTGCAGTCGCTCACCAAGCTGTCGACACCGGAAGTGCGGGTGCAGGTCATCCACGCAGCGGTCGGCGGCATTTCGGAAACCGACGTCAATCTGGCGCAGGCTTCGAAGGGCGTCATCATCGGCTTCAACGTGCGTGCCGACGTCGGCGCCCGCAAGCTGGCCGAGAATTTCGGTGTCGACATCCGCTACTACACGATCATCTACGAAGCTGTCGATGAGGTGAAGGCGGCGCTGTCCGGCATGCTTTCCCCGGAGAAGCGCGAGAACATCCTGGGTACCGTGGAAATCCGCCAGGTGTTCCGCGGCACCAAGATCGGCACCATCGCCGGCTGCATGGTCACCTCGGGTCTGGTCAAGCGTGGCGCCAGTGCGCGCCTGCTGCGCAACAACGTGGTCGTCTGGACCGGCGAACTCGAATCGCTCAAGCGTTTCAAGGACGACGTGAAGGAAGTGAAGGAAGGCTACGAGTGCGGCCTGTCGCTGCGCGGCTACAACGAAATCGAAGAACTCGACCAGCTCGAAGTGTTCGAGATCGAAGAGATCGCCCGAAAGCTGGCCTGATTTCGGCCCGCCCATCAGATGAGCGAACGTTATTCACGCAGCGACCGGGTATCGGAAGCGATCCGCCGCGAACTTGCGCAACTGATCGCGACCGAGTTGAAGGACCCGCGCGTCGGCATGATTTCGCTGACCGCGGTCGAGATCACGCCGGATTACGCGCACGCCAAGATTTTCTACACCACGATGGCGGAGGGTGAGGCACTGGAGCACATCCAGGAAGGCTTGGTACGCGCGTCAGGGTTCCTGCGCCGCGAACTGGGCCGTCGGGTGCGCATACACACCACGCCGGCGCTGCATTTCGTGCATGACGAAACGCTTGCACGCGCCGATCACCTGTCGCGCCTGATCGACAAGGCGCTGCAGTCCGGACCTTCCTCGAGCGGCGAAGACTGAGTTGCAACCCCGTTCGCGCTGGAAAGCGGTTCATGGCGTGCTGCTGCTCGACAAGCCCATCGGCCTGAGCTCCAACGACGCGCTTCAGAAAGCACGGCGCCTGTTCCAGGCTGCCCGCGCGGGTCACACCGGTACGCTCGACCCACTCGCCAGCGGTCTTCTTCCGGTCTGTTTCGGCGATGCGACGCGCTTTGCCGGACTGATGCTGGATGCCGACAAGGAGTATCTCGCGCAGGTCAGGCTCGGCGTGCGCACCCGCACCGGCGACGCCGAGGGCGAAATCCTCGACACCCGTCCGGTCGACGTGAGTCTCGAACGCCTGCTGGGCGCGCTGGCCGCCCACCGCGGCGACATCGAGCAGATTCCGCCGATGCATTCCGCACTCAAGCACCAGGGCAAGGCGCTGTACGAATACGCGCGTGCCGGCGAAACCATCGAGCGCGCAGTACGCCACGTACGCATCCACGACATCGAATTGCTCGACTGCGCACTGCCCGTATTTTCGATGCGGGTGCGCTGCAGCAAGGGTACCTACATCCGCACGCTGGCCGAAGACATCGGCGAAATGCTCGGCTGCGGTGCGCACCTGAGCGGCTTGCGGCGCACGCTGACCGGCCCCCTGTCGCTCGACACCGCGCATACGCTCGATACGCTCGCCGCACTCGACGAGGCGCAACGCGCGGATCTGCTGCTTCCGCCCGACTGTCTTTTGCAGGATCTGCCGGCCTGCCAGCTCGATGGCGAGTCGGCACGACGGCTGATCCAGGGTCAGATCGTGCCGCTTGACGCCTTCGCGGGCGGCGCGTCCATGATCGAAGGACAGGTGACCCGGGCGTATGACGGCACAGTGTTTCTCGGACTGGTCAGTGCATGTTCCGGTCGATTGCAGGTGAAACGCCTTTTGCCTCAGGAAAGTGGCCAAAAGGCTTGAGATTGCGCCGTTCTGGCGTATAATTTTGGGTTTTCCAGACGAGAGAGTTTAGATAGATGGCTATCGTTACCGCCGAAAAAGCCCGCATTGTGGCTGACTTCCAGCGCGTGGCCGGCGATACGGGGTCACCCGAAGTCCAGGTTGCCCTGCTGACCGCACGCATCAATGGCCTCACCGGCCATTTCAAGGAACACGTGAAGGACCACCACTCCCGCCGTGGTCTGCTCAAGATGGTAAGTCAGCGTCGCAAGCTGCTTGATTACCTCAAGCGCACCGATGCAGACAGCTATCGTGCGCTGATCGGACGTCTCGGGCTGCGCAAGTAATTGCTTCTGCAGACTACGGTCAAGCCTTCATCGGCCTGACACAACACACCGGCGTGAGTCCATGCGACTCCGCCGGTTTGTTTTTTGGCGGGCGCGCAAGTCCGCCGTGAATCGAAACGAAAGGAATCAACTTGCTTAACGCTACCCGCAAGGAATTCATGTTCGGCAACCAAAAGGTGGTGCTGGAGACCGGTGAGGTCGCCCGCCAGGCTGGTGGTGCCGTCATGGTGAGCATCGACGAAACCGTGGTGCTGGCCACTGTCGTGGCCTCGAAGACGGCCAAGCCGGGGCAGGACTTTTTTCCGCTCACCGTCGATTACGCCGAAAAGTTCTATGCCGCCGGTCGCATTCCGGGTGGTTTCTTCAAGCGCGAAGGTCGTCCGAGCGAGAAGGAAACGCTGACGTCGCGTCTGATCGATCGCCCGATCCGTCCGCTGTTCCCGGAAGGTTTCTACAACGAAGTGCAGGTCATCGTGCAGGTGCTGTCGCTGAATCCGGAAGTCGATTCCGATATTCCGGCAATGATCGGCACGTCGGCTGCGCTGTCGATTTCCGGCATCCCGTTCAGCGGCCCGATCGGTGCGGCACGCGTCGGTTATGCCAACGGTCAGTACATCCTGAACCCGACCGCCACCGAGCTGAAGACCAGCGAACTGAATCTGGTCGTCGCCGGAACCGAAGCCGCAGTGCTGATGGTGGAATCGGAAGCGATGCAGCTGTCGGAAGAGGTCATGCTGGGCGCCGTCGTGTTCGGTCACGAACAGATGCAGGCGGCCATCAACGCGATCAACGAACTGGTCGAAGTCGCCGGCAAGCCCGAATGGGACTGGCAGGCACCGGCTCGTGACGAAGCGCTGTGGAACAGCATCATCGGTCTGGCCGAAGCCAAGCTGCAGGAAGCCTACCGCATCACGCAGAAGCAGACGCGCAGCCAGCGCGTGAACGAGCTCCGCAACGAAGTCGTTGCCGCACTGACCGCCGACGCGGCCAATGCGCCGGACGTCAACACCATCAAGAACTACTTCTTCGACATCGAAGCCCGCATCGTCCGCAGCCGCATCCTGAACGGCGAGCCGCGTATCGACGGTCGCGACACGCGCACCGTGCGTCCGATCCACATCCGCAACAGCGTGCTGCCGCGCACCCACGGTTCGGCGCTGTTCACCCGCGGCGAAACGCAGGCGCTGGTCATCGCCACGCTGGGCACCGGTCGTGACGAGCAGATCATCGATGCGCTGGGCGGCGAATATCGTGATCGCTTCATGCTCCACTACAACATGCCGCCGTTCGCCACCGGCGAAGCCGGCCGTTTCGGCACGCCGAAGCGTCGCGAAATCGGCCACGGCCGTCTGGCCAAGCGCGCGCTGCTCGCCGTGCTGCCGCCGGCCGACGAATTCAGCTACTCGATGCGTGTGGTGTCGGAAATCACCGAATCGAACGGCTCGTCGTCGATGGCCTCGGTGTGCGGCGGCTCGCTCGCCCTGATGGACGCCGGCGTACCGCTGAAGGCGCACGTGGCCGGCATCGCCATGGGCCTGATCAAGGACGGCAACCGCTTTGCAGTGCTGACCGACATCCTCGGTGACGAAGATCATCTGGGCGACATGGACTTCAAGGTGGCGGGTACCGACAACGGCATCACCGCACTGCAGATGGACATCAAGATCCAGGGCATCACGAAGGAAATCATGCAGGTCGCGCTGGCGCAGGCGCACGAGGCGCGCAAGCACATCCTGGGCATCATGCAGGAATCGATGAGCGGCGCCCGTGAAGGCGTGTCGACCTACGCACCGCGTCTGCTGACGATGAAGATCAATCCGGAAAAGATCCGTGACGTGATCGGCAAGGGTGGCGCCGTCATCCGCGCGCTGACCGAAGAGACCGGCGCAACGATCGACATCGGCGACGACGGCACGATCACCATCGCATCGGTCAGCGCCGAAGCCGCCGAGAACGCCAAGCGCCGCATCGAGGCGATCACGGCGGAAGTCGAAGTGGGCAAGGTGTATGACGGTACGGTGCTGCGTCTGCTCGATTTCGGCGCCATCGTCAGCGTGCTGCCGGGCAAGGACGGTCTGCTGCACATTTCCCAGATCGCGAACGAGCGCATCGCCAATGTCGCCGACCACCTGAAGGAAGGTCAGCAGGTGAAGGTGAAGGTGCTGGAGACCGACGAGAAGGGTCGCATCCGCCTGTCGATGAAGGCGCTGCTCGCGGCGCCGGAAGCGACCGACGCGCAGGAGTGATGACGGCGGGGCAGGGTGGTTTTTTCTTGATCCACCCGCCCTGCAGCCATTGACCGCGCGGCTTTGCGCCGGTAGTATCGCGCGCTCTCGGGGTGTAGCGCAGCCCGGTAGCGCGCTTGCTTTGGGAGCAAGATGTCGGGGGTTCGAATCCCTCCACCCCGACCAGAACATCGGTCCGCAACGCGGTAACTTAGTACCTGCCCGTAGCTCAACTGGATAGAGCAACGGCCTTCTAAGCCGTAGGTTGCGGGTTCGATTCCTGCCGGGCAGGCCAGTTGTATGTTGGCCCGAGAGTTTCAAGCGCTGATCGCTCGATCAGCGTTCCAGTGGTGGCTGTAGCTCAGTTGGTAGAGTCCCGGATTGTGATTCCGGTTGTCGTGGGTTCGAGTCCCATCAGCCACCCCACCCCTCAAGTTGTTTCCCGCGCAGTTCCCCCTTTCAGTTTTCTTCCCGTCTGCATCGCGCGGCGTTTCCGAACACCCATACTGCGGCGCTTTGCGTCCTCAAGGCATCAATCGGGTCAGCCGTTAACCACCTGCCAAGCGCATGTCGGTCGTCAGACCCCGCCATGTTTTCTGATTCATCAAGGGAGTGGGCGGTGCAGGGGCCAAATCGGATATCGGGATTCACGCTTGTCGAGTTGCTTGCCGTGATCGCGATCATCGGAGCGCTCGTCGCGATCGCACTTCCAAACTATGAATCCTATGTCGAACGCAGCAAGCGAACGGCTGCGATGAGTGACATGGCGAGCATCATGATGGCGATCGATCGCCATGTGATCAGGGCGAACGAGTTTCCGGCCACGCTGGCCGAGGCGGGCCTTGGCGGAACACTCGATCCCTGGGGAAACGCATACCAATACCTGCGCATCAGTGGCACACCACGCCCGAATCAAGGTCAGCTGCGCAAGGACAAGAACCTGGTGCCGCTGAACAGCGATTACGACCTCTACAGCATGGGCAAGGATGGCCGGAGCCAGAAACCGCTCACGGCTGCCGCGTCGCGCGATGACATTGTCCGTGCCGGCAATGGCGCGTTTGTCGGTCTTGCCGTCGATCACTGAAACTGAATGTCTGTCCGACTTCATCTGCGGAGCCGCTTCGGGCGCCGACTCTTCAGCCGCTTCCTGGTCGCGGCCCTGCTGCCGATGGCGGTACTGGCGACCTTTTCCTACAGCGAAATGCGCGCGCAGTTGGTGGATCAGCTCCAGCACGGGCTGCGTGATGACGGCAAGAGCCTGGGCATGGAGCTCATCAACGAGCTCGGCCTGCGCGTCGGCATACTCAAGGACAGCAGCGCGGGCCAGGTCGAAGCGGGGGCAAGTGGTTTCGTCTGGGTCAGGGACGAACGTGATCCGCAGGCGCCGGCCCTTGATGCCGAAGAAGCCCGGGCGCTTGCTGCACACGGCGCAACCATCCGCCTTTACGGCGCGCACGCGCCTTTGCTTGTCGTCCGTCGGAGCACCGACAGCCGCATACTTTTCGGCCGCCTGGACGCGGAAGCCTTGTGGCACAGACACTCGGTCGATACGCCCTATTGCATCCTCGACAAGCTGCAGCGCCCCATCCTGTGCACGCAGGGGCTGCAGCCCCCGAAGCTCGACCTGTCGTCGACGGATCGGACACTGATCACTGCGTTGTCCAACGGCGTGCCCCACCTGGTGGGGCACTGGAGCGCCCACCTCGAAGGTCTTTACGGGGCGGGCGTTTTTCATGTGTTGACGACGGTCCCTGCGCAATCGCTGACCTTGCCGCTCGCTCACCTCCGTTACGGGTTCATCGCCATCTTCGCGCTCGCGCTGGGCTTGATCGTTGCGATGGCGGCGAGCCAGATCGGCCGGCAGACGCAGCCGCTTGATGCACTGACACGGGGGGTCAAGCGTCTTGCCCGCGGCGAAATGGACACCCGGGTCGACGTGCCGGGCGACGATGAATTCGCCCTGCTCGGAACAACCTTCAATGCGATGTCCGATCGCCTGAAACGCAAGTTCAACATGCTGCGACTGCTTGCCGAACTCGATCGCGCGGTACTCGGTTCGGGCGAGCCGGCACGGGTGACCGAAGCCATCCTGTCAGGCGTACTCGACGCCATTCCCTGCGACGCTGCAGGTATCGCACTCATCGATGCAAGCGGAGCGGCCACCTATGCGCATGCGCAAGCAGGCGATGGACATCTTCCGCTGAGTCTGAACGTTCCAGCCGATGTCCTGACGCAGATCTGCAGCCTCTGTGTCGATGAATGGAACGAAGTTCAGATCGATGTCGAGTCGCTGCTGAGCGGCCAGCCGCAACAGCCGGGCCGGGGTGCACTGGTGTTTCCGGTACGCAGCCATGGGCGGCTCGACAGTCTGCTCGTGCTCGCCCTGGCGACCGATGGCCGGCAGGACAAGGAGGAAATCATCACCGCGGGGCGCAATCTTGCCGACCGGATGTCGGTTGCAGGGTCCAGTTTCGCGTGGGAGGAAAAACTCTACCGTCAGTCACATTACGACGCCTTGACCGGTCTTCCGAATCGCACGCTGTTGCGCGATCGTGTGACGCAGGCGCTGACGCGTGCGGATCGGGAAAATGCGTCGGTGGCCGCCCTGTGCATCGATTTTGACGACTTCAATTCCATCAACGAAGCGTTGGGCCCTATGGCAGGCGACGAGTTTCTGATCGAGGCGTCACGCCGTCTCGAGTCCATCATGCGGCCGGACGACACGGTCGCACGTCTGGCCGGGGATGAATTCGTGATGCTCGTAACAGGTATCGACGAGGCGGAGCGCATGCTGGCGCTGCACGGCATCGCAGAACGGGTCCATCAGCTGCTGGCATCACCGGTGCGCCTTGAAGATCGGGATGTCATTTCGCAGGCAAGCATAGGCATCTCGCTCTACCCGGACAATTCGGACGACTTCGAATCATTGATGAGCACCGCCGAAGTTGCACTTCACGAAGCAAAGAAGACCAGCCGTGGCGGCTTCAACTTCTATTCGCAGTCGATGAATGCGGCGGTAAGCGAGCGCTTCGAGCTCGCCCAGGCGCTGCGTCGTGCCGTTCAGAACGAAGAACTTCTGCTGCACTTCCAGCCGAAGGTGAGCGCGCACGATGGCGCCATCATGGGCGCCGAAGCGCTGATCCGCTGGCAATCTCCGTCGCGCGGCCTGGTGTCCCCGGGTGCTTTCCTTCCGCTGATCGAGGATATCGGTCTGAATGGCTGGCTGACCGACTTCGTGCTCGACAAGGCATGTGCGCAGATGGCGGCGTGGGACAAGGCGGGTTTGCCGCCGATTCCAGTCTCGATCAACGTATCCCCGGCCGATCTGGGGACTGCGGACTTCTTCGACAAGATCACCGCGGCACTGCAAAGGCATGGTCTTTCGTTTGACCGGCTTGAACTGGAAATTCTCGAAACGTCCGAGGTCGGCGCCGGTGGCACGGTACGCACGACCTTGCAGCGACTGCGCGACGTCGGCGTGAAGATTGCGCTGGACGACTTCGGTACCGGCTATTCCTCGCTGGTCTACCTGACGGAAATGCCGGCCGACATCCTCAAACTCGATCGCGCGTTCATTCGAAACCTTGCGGGTGACCGGCGTCAGCAAGCCATCGTCCGGCAGGTCATTTCGCTGGCACGCTCGCTTGGATTCCGCATCGTTGCCGAAGGCGTCGAAAAGGCCGACCAGCGAGACCTGCTGGTCGACATGGAATGCGATCTGATCCAGGGCTTCCTTTATTCGCGTCCGCTGCCGCCCGAGGAATTCGCGGCAAAACTGCTCGGCAAGCTGCCCATCGCGGCGTAAGCCCGCGCGCGGTACATACGCAAGTGATCAACGCGCGTCCATGCCGCCCAGCGTTTCGATCAGCTGATCGATCAGCTTGCCCAATTCGCCGGTCATCAGCGCGAAATCGGTATCGAAGCGCTCGGCTTCATCGCCGCTGCCATCTTCCTTTTCGGTCAGCACATCGAGTGGCGCGATGCGCTTCAGGGTCAGGGTTTCGGTCAGCGTGAAGGACACCCGTTCGGCCCAGGTCATCGCCAGGCGTGTGCATTGCTTGCCCGCTTCGATGTGGCGGCGCAGGTCTTCGGCTTCGAGCGCGTGACGCGTGTAGCGCACCGTGGCCTTGGACTGGGTGCTGGAACGCAGTTCGGTATCCTGATCAACGGTGAAGCCGGCGGGCGCCTCGTCGGACGCCAGCCAGGAGGTCATCGCCGACACCGGTGACAGCGCGGTCTGCAAGGGCCGCGCGCCAAGGTTTTCCAGGCTTTCGTTCAGCAGCTGCATCACTTCGTCGCTCTTTGCGCTGGCGGCGGCATCGACGACGATCAGATTGCGCACCGGGTCGATCCACACCCGGGTGTCGCGCGCGATGGCGAACGCGCGCGGCAGCAGTTCGTTGGTCACCGCGTCCTTGATTTCGCGCATTTCCCTGCGGCCGGGCTTGTAACCCTGCTGCTCCTCGATCTCCTGCGCGCGTGCCTTGGCGAACTGATTGATGACCGATGCCGGCAGCAGCTTCTTTTCGACCCGCAGCGCAATCATCATCTGACCGGCCACGGCATGCACCAGCGACTCATCGCTGCGCGGCGACACCCAGCCCATGCGCTGCATTTCGATGCTGGTGCCGGGCTGGAAGGCCTGGGCAGCGAGCTTTTCAGCCAGCTGGTCGGGCGTGGCGGTGAACGGCGTGGAAAGGCGGTAGATCTGGAGGTTCTTGAACCACATGGCGTCGGCAAAAAGGGACGCAGTCTACACGAGCGATCCGCCAGGACGTGGCTCGCCGGACAATCGGCTGCCAGGCAACGACGGTATCGACGGCAGGGCGCCATTGCATGCAAACTAGCGCACTTTTCGCGCGGCCCCGTCGGCGCGCGCTGTACCGAACATCGCTGTTCCACCGACCTCAGCCCGCTGCGACATGAACAAACCCAGCAGTTACAACGCCGCCGAAATCCAGGTGCTCGAAGGCATCGCGCCGATCCAGAAGCGGCCGGACATGTACACGCGGACCGAAAGTCCGAACCACATCGTGCAGGAAATGATCGACAACGCCTGCGACGAGGCGCAGGGCGGTTTTGCCGACCGGCTGGGCGTGATCATGCACACCGACGGCTCGGTGACGGTGGAGGACAACGGGCGCGGCATTCCGGTCGATATCCATCCGACCAAGGGTGTGCCGGCGATCGAAGTCATCTTCACCATTCCGCACTCGGGCGGCAAGTTCGAAGGCAAGGCCTACCGCATCGCGGGCGGTCTGCACGGGGTCGGCGTCACGGTCACCAACGCGTTGTCGAAGCGGCTTGAAGCCACCGTGAAGCGCGCCGGCCGCGAGTACGCGATTGCCTTCGACCACGGTGTATCGCAGGGTCTGACCGAAGTCGGCAGCTGCCCGAAAGCGCACAACGGCACGCGGGTGCGCGCCTGGCCCGACCCGCGCTACTTCGCCACGGCGAAGATCAAGCGCGCCGATGTCGAACATCTGCTGCGTGCCCGCAGCGCCATGCTGCCCGGCGTGCGCATCGTGTTCCAGGACGAGGAAAGCGGCGACACGCGCGAGTGGCACTACGCGAACGGGCTGGAAGACTATCTGCGCGAACAGCTGTTCGAGGCGATCGGCGACACGGCACCCGGCGCAGCGCGTCCGGAAGTGTTCGCCGGCGCCCGCAGCGCGCTGCCCGGCTACGACGCAGGCGAGGGCGCCGAGTGGGCAATCGGCTTCGTCGAAGGCGCCTCGGTGCGTGAATCCTTTGTCAATCTGATTCCGACGCCGGGTGGCGGCATGCACGAATCCGGCATGCGCCAGGCCTTGTTCGAATCGGTGAAGGACTACGCGACGCACCATGGTCTGATGCCGGCCAAGCTGGCGCTGCAGTCGGAAGACGTGTCGCATCACGCCAGCTATGTGCTGAGCGCCCGGGTGCTCGAACCGCGCTTTCAGGGGCAGACCAAGGACAAGCTGAACAACCGCGAGGCGGTGAAGCTGGTGTATGAATCGATCAAGGATGCGCTCGACCGCTGGCTGAATGACCATGCGGCCGAAGCGCAGCGCATTGCCGGACTGGCCATCCGCAGTGCGCAGTCGCGCGCGCGCGCCGGCAAGGTGGTGGAAAAGCGCGCCGGCTCCGGCGTCACCCTGCTGCCGGGCAAGCTGACCGACGCCACCGGCACGGTGCCGGAGCAGAACGAAATCTTCCTGGTCGAAGGCGATTCGGCCGGCGGCAGCGCCAAGCAGGCGCGCGACCGTACCTTCCAGGCGGTGCTGCCGCTGCGCGGCAAGGTGCTGAATACCTTCGAAATCGATGCGTCGGAAATCTTCGCCAACAACGAAGTGCACGACATCGCGGTGGCGCTGGGCATCGACCCGCACAAGCCGGACGCACCCGACACCGTGCTCGACGGCCTGCGTTACCACAAGGTGATCATCCTGTCGGACGCCGACGTCGATGGCGCGCACATCCAGACGCTGCAGCTCACGCTGTTCCTGCGCCACTTCCCGCGCCTCATCGCGCGCGGCCATGTGTTCATCGGCCAGCCGCCGCTGTACTGCATCAAGATCGCCCCGACCCGGGCGCGCCCGGCACGCCGCCTGTACGCGCTCGACGAAACCGAGCGCGACAGCATGCTGGACGGCCTGATCAATGACGGCATCGCCGAGAGCGCGCTGACCGTCAGCCGCTTCAAGGGTCTGGGCGAGATGAATCCGGACGAATTGAAGGAAACCGCGATGAACCCGGAGACGCGGCGGCTGATCCGCATCACGCCGGGCGCCGATGCCGACGTGGTGATGAACACCTTCACCATGCTCATGGGCAAGAAGGAAGCGGAGCGCCGCCGTCGCTGGATGGAACAGGAAGGCGACAGCGTGGTGCCCGATGCGTAATCGGAACCCTGTAGGTCGGGGTGCGTGTCGGGCATTGGTGTGCTCGCCTCGACCTCCGGAATGCGTAATGAATCAATGGAGTGCCTGAATTGAGCGACACCCTGTTCGAACCCGACATCGATGATGTGCCGATCGACGCGCATGCGTCGCAGGCCTATCTGACCTACGCCATGTCGGTCGTCACCTCGCGCGCGCTGCCGGGGCTGGAAGACGGCATGAAGCCGGTGCAGCGGCGCATCCTGTTCGCGATGGATGGCTTCGCGCGGCCCGACGCGGCGCACAAGAAGTCGGCGCGCGTGGTGGGTGATGTGATCGGCAAGTACCACCCGCACGGCGATTCGTCGGTGTACGAAGCCATGGTGCGTCTGGCGCAGCCCTTCACGCTGCGCTATCCGCTGATCGACGGTCAGGGCAATTTCGGTTCGATGGACGGCGACAACGCCGCCGCGATGCGTTACACCGAGTGCCGGCTGACCGCCTTTGCGCGCCACGTGCTGCTGTCGGAACTCAACGCGGGCGTCATCGACTTCCAGCCGAATTACGACGGCACGCAGGAGGAACCGGCGCTGCTGCCGGCGCGCCTGCCGGTGGTGCTGGCCAATGGGGCCTCCGGCATTGCGGTCGGCATGGCGTGCGAGATTCCGCCGCACAACCTGCGCGAAATCGGCGAGGCGACCTGCCGTCTGCTGGTCGATCCGCGCATGCCGGACGACGACCTCATCGACTGCTTCCAGGGGCCGGACTTTCCGAATGGCGCGACGCTCATTTCGTCGCGCGAGAGCATCGTCGCCGCCTACAAGGAAGGGCGCGGCTCGTTCCGCATGCGCGCCAATTACGAAGTCGAGGCGCTGGCGCGCGGCCAGTGGCA
>FWPV01003660.1_pt1 | contig 31655 bp, 20 predicted proteins | sample 2228371 | NCBI WGS metagenome assembly FWPV01 (sample SAMEA103939776, study PRJEB20133) | metagenome
CAATTCCTTGATGAACGCATCTTGCTGAACCGCCCCGGTCAAACGAATCACTCGTGTGCCGTGACGCACGGCATTCGCAACCGCGTCCGAGGGCAAGAGGAGGCAGACGGTCTCTTGTTTGTGGCCGTAGAGCACCGCGGGCAACTTGCCCGCCGCTCGCAAACGGCGATTACTGCGCTTCCCGCCCGGCTGCCTGAGTTCCGCAATAATTTCTTCCATATCTGCAAGGCCCTTCCACAGTAAATCGCAGGCGACGCCCACCTTCGCGTCTGTTTTCGGATCAGATCGGGAATCCTTGATTTTCGACAAAACGGCGAAAATTTCAAGGGTGGGTGAAGCGGCGGCCTCTACCCCCGCGCCGCGACGAGCATGCTCCCACGGCGACGTTCGACGGACGGCGAAAGCGTGCGTCGCCCCACGCCGGAGCCTCCGTTGCCGATCCGCGTCGGGGAAGCCCGAACGTGCCTGCCATGTTTAGCGGTACATGCCGAACAGACGACTTACGGACTCATTGCGATGGATGCGTTTGACGGCCTCCCCTAAGAGTTCCGAGACAGTAAGCACGCAAATATTCGGGATTTGACGTCCGGAGGACAGGGGGATGGTATCCGTTACGACGATCCGCTCGGCCGGGGCCGTGCTCAATCGTTCCAGGCACGGCCCGCAAAAGACGGCATGCGTCGCCGCTAAGTAGACCGCTTTGGCGCCTGCCTGTTTCACCATCCTCGCGGCACCGGTAATGGACCCTCCTGTGCTGATCATGTCGTCGAACAAAAGCGCCGTCTTCCCCTGCACCGATTCCCCGATCAGATGGGCCTGAGTAGTTGCCGCCCCCTCGCGTCGCTTATCCACAATGGCAAGCTTACCCCCAAAGACGGGGAGATGGATCAAGGTGCGCTTGATACTCCCCTCGTCCGGGCTGACGACGACGATATCGTCCAACGGTATGTCCAGATTGAGAAAATAATTGTCCAGGACGGGCGCGGCGTAAAGGTGGTCCACGGGGATATCGAAAAAGCCCTGAATTTGGGGGGCGTGCAGATCCATGGTCAGAATCCTGTCGGCACCCGCCCGAGTTATTAGGTTCGCCACGAGTTTTGCCGTGATGGGGACGCGGCCCTCATCCTTGCGATCCTGCCGGGCATAACCAAAATAGGGAATGACGGCGGTGATTCGCCCGGCGCTGGCCCGCTTGAAGCTGTCGATCATGATCAACAGCTCCATCAGGTTATCGTTGACCGGAGGGCAGGTCGATTGAACGATGAAAATGTCACGACCGCGGACGTCTTCCTCGATCTTGACGGATATTTCTCCATCGGCGAAATTGCCGAGAGCAATTCGTCCGAGGGGTAATCCGAGATATTGGGCCACCTTCTCGGCCAGCTCGCGATTGGAACGTCCGCTGAATACCTTGATCTCGTGCATGGCTCACGTCTCACCGCTGCGGCGGAATCAACCCGGGTGGGCGACAACACGTCTATCTTCGTATCGCTTTTCCCGACTCGCCAGGGGGATTGTCCCGATTCGCCGCTCGAACCGACGGGCACATCCCATGCTTCAGCCGGTGAAAACGAGGCATGCTAAACTGAGTGGGAGAGCTTTCGGACGGGTGAGCTGCCGTTTGAGTCTTCCTTCTGTGGCGGTGATTTGCAAAGGCCGATTCATGGATTTTCTTCGGTTGTTCGCGGTATCGACGGGCATTGCGTTCACGGTCGCGCTTGCGTCGGCAACGTGGACGCTCCTCGGCGGCGGGGCGGCCGGAGAATCTCGCGAGATCTCCGAAGCCGCCGGCTTCGGCGCGGAATCACCGCCGGAGCGGCAGCCGGACTCCGGCCGGTTTCCGATGCCCGGGGAGGAGGGCCGCTCGCCGACGTCTCAACAAATCACGTCCCGCCAACTGCTGGATTTGCTCGTGCCCGAGGAAAGGCCGATCGCCGAATTCCTTCAAAGTAAGGCGGCGGTACTGGGGGTCGATAAGCCGACCAAACCGGCTCGGCTGGAAGTCGTCGATCTGTCGGGCTGCCGCATTACCGATGCCGACGTTGCCGAAGTGCGTCGCTTGAAAAACGTCAAGTTCCTCCTGCTGGACGACACGCCCGTGACGGATGTCGGTTTGGCGTATGCGGCGGGGATGCTGAGCCTGGAACGTATCAGCGTCAACGGCACTGCGGTGACCGGCGCCGGCTTGGCTGTGCTCGGCGACTTGCCGCAATTGAAAGGCATTTCCGCGGCGGGCACGCGCGTGACCGACGCCGCCATGCCCATGATTGCCGCCATGCCGCATTTGGGGGAGTTGACGCTTGCGGGTACCGCCGTCACTGATCGGGGATTGAACGAGTTATCGGCCGCCAAATCCCTACGCTACTTGGACGTCAAGTTTACCCGCATCGGTGACGTGGGCCTCGAAGGCCTGAGCGACTTGGCCGCGCTCCGCTATCTCAACCTGCTGGGAACTCGTGTGACGGACAAAGGTATTGCAGCCCTGGAAAAACTCGCTGCTCTGGAGGAACTTTACCTGCCGGAAAAGATCACCGATGCCGGGCTGGTGTACGTCGGCCGGATGCCGTCCCTCCGTTATCTGGGGCTTCCCGGTGCTGCGATCTCCGACGCGGGTTTGGCGTCGCTACGATCGCTGGAAAAGCTGCAAGGCCTGAACCTGGCGCAAACCCAGATCACGGATTCCGGCATACAGTCGCTGGCGGGCTTGACGGAGATTCGGTACCTCGATCTGAGCGGGACCTTGATTACCGACGCCGCCGCGGCCGCGCTTCGACAGTATGCCAAATTGAGTTTTCTCAACTTGAGTGGAACGAAAATAGGGGATACGACCCTTCGGGAAGTGCGAACTTTGCGGGACTTGCAGAATCTGGGATTGGAGGACACCTTGGTGACCGACGAGGGGTTGGACGCGATGATGGAGATGGCGGGACTGCGCTTGGTGGGCTTGACGCGTAGTCGCGTTACGGAAGAGGGTGTGAAACGGCTGCGGTCGGAAAAGCCGGATTTGAAAGTGATCTACTGAGCGATCACCCGCCGATGCAGGAAATCGCTACGAGTAGTGCTTGGTTTAGCCATTATGGGGCGAGGCTGCCGGCAAGTCGGTTACACGATCGACGTAGCTGTCGGCCGCGGCGATGTAGTCGGGCACCGGGAAAACGGCGGACCGGCGTCCGTCGAAGTGGAGTTTCCTGATCGGAGTTTTACCCCACTATTGGGGGAGATCGAATAAGCCTCCCGGAAGTGCACGATTGGGGAAGCCCACAAAGGCTGTTTTCGACTCGCCAAGGCGCAATTCCGTTGACAGACGATTTGTAGGAAGTAAGATAAGTTGGAGTCTCTCAAAGGGGGGATAGTGGGCCTTGGTAAGGGAATACCTGGGCGAAAGGGGCTTGTCGTTTGCGTTCTGTGCCTGTGAGGGACACAGTGTGGTCATCTCGCGGGTGAAATGTGAGTCTTTTCTGGTTGCTTGTCGAAAGGAGTGCGGTTATGAGAACTCTGAGCGTCGTCGCGCGATGGCGCCAACGAGCGTTCACGTTGGTGGAACTGCTCGTGGTGATTGCCATCATTGGAATTTTGATCGCCTTGCTGCTACCCGCGGTGCAGGCGGCGCGGGAGGCGGCTCGTCGCAGCCAATGCCTGAACAATCTGAAGCAGTTCGCGCTGGCAGTCCAGAATTACCATGACGTGTACAAGGTATTTCCGCGGCAGGGGTATCTTTATTGGATGCCGAACTTCGGCGTGAATCGCGACCCTTGGCGGATTTGGCAGGGCTTCAGCGTTCATACCATGATCCTGCCTTTCATCGAACAACGCGCGGTGTACGACCAGACGATGGCGGAAGCTCAAGCCCGAGCGGCTAGCGGTGCTGAAGCCAACTGGTACGATACCTCGGAGCCGCTGCGCAAGACGGTCATCAACGCGTACCTGTGCCCCTCCGACATGAAGGCCCCGCAGACGGGCTGGTTGAACGGTCCCGGCTGCAACTACGCCGTGAATAGCGGCCCGTGGCTCATTTGGTGGGATCACGACAACCGCTGCCCCGGGGCGATCAAGCCGCAGAGCGAGACATCGATGGCGGATATGATCGACGGCACGTCCAATACCATTTTGGCCTCGGAGGTCCTCAAGGGCGATGACAATGGTTCCCAATATCTGCCCGGCGAACCTGTTCGCAACCAAATTCCGAGCTGGTTCAACCATAACGATCCGAACACATTTCTCTCGCCCCTGATCACAGGCTTGAGTTCGCAGGTGATGATTGACCAAATGAACGCCGCGATTACAGCCTGGGGCGTGCAATGTGAGGCTGGTAAAGGGGATCACCTCAGCAACAACGGTTGGAACTGGATGGGGGCCAACTACACTCAAACGGTGTTCAATACGGTGGTTCCGCCGAACTGGCGGTATCCCACCTGCATCGCGGAAGGCCCTCCGGGCATGGCATCGGACCGCGACGGGTTGTACCCCGCCCGCAGCTATCACCCGGGCGGCTGCAATCACGCCATGGTGGACGGCTCGGTTCGCTTCATCTCGGCGACGATGGACATCCAGACCTATTGGGCGCTGGGTAGCCGGAATGGTCGCGAGCCGATTTCCAATCAATAGAGTCGGGCTGCGATTCGGATTGCAGTAGGCGGTTTCAAAGAACAGAGGCGCGGGCACGAAAAGGTCGTCGTGCCTGCGCTCTCTTATGTTTCCATGACACGACCAAGGAACTGCAAAGGGGAACCCGTCATGATGGCTCATTGGAAAAACCTCTTGGGTTCGGTGTTGATGGTCGCCGCCGTCTTGGCGATTGGCTGCGGCAAGGGCGAATCCGTTAAGCCGGTGGAGCGGAACCCGAAGGAGGAGTTGACCAAGATCCTCCAGGATGTGTCCGCCGGAAAAATGCAGCAATTGGGGAGTGCGTTCGGGCAAGTCATGAACTTGATCGAGGAGATCAAGAAGACCGATGCGGCGCTAGGAGCCTCGTTGGAAGAAGACGGCAAGAAACTGATGAGCGGCTCCGACCCTGCGGGCGCCAAAGGGATTGCCGAGCAGATGCTCCAGAAGTTGGGAGCCTCGCCCGCTCCCGCTGCCGGTTCGTGAGCTTCGGCGTTAAACTTGCAGCTTGAAGTCCGCTTGCCGTAAAAGCGGCTATTCGTTGGTTCTCAAGCCCATGCCGCATCGAACGTGCGAACGCGGCGTGGGCTTTTTGCGTAGTTCGCGTCACGGACCGTTGACGGCGGCGTTTCGGCCGACCAGGTTCGCGGCATCGCGAGCCGCCGGGCGTCTTGCGGAGGTATTGAGGGTACAATGTCAGGTTTCCAGGCCGATTCCCAACAGCCGTCCGTGCCGCAATCGGCGAGCGATGGCGGTGATACCTCGCCAATCGGGATCGATGCGTCGAAAACAGCGATGCGAAGCGAAGATGCGCGAGCACCGGACGGTTTGACAAAGCCGCGCGGCTACCGTAGGGCGGTCGCGTTGTTCGGGGCCGTGGTGCTGTTTGCCGCAGCGGGCTTGGCCGTCTGGTTGAATCGGCCTCGCCCCAAGCCGTTGGAAGAGGTGGCCGCCAAAGCCGAACCGGAGGTGGCGTCCCTCATTTTGGAAACGTCGCGGCTGGTCGAGGATACGTTGGTGCTGTTTCCCAACGACGCCTACGCCTGGGACTTGGCCGGGCGGATGTACAGCCGCTTCGGCAAGACCGAACATGCTCAGCGCTGCTGGGAAAAGTGTCTGGAGTTGGATGGAAACTTCGTCGCTGCGCACCAGGCGTTGGGCGTGGCGGCGTTGGAGTCCGGCGATTTGAAGGCTGCGGCCGAGCATTACGAAAAGGCATGGCGGTTATCTCCCGACTCATCGGTCTATCCCACGCAATTAGCGGAGGTATTGATCCAGGACGGGCAGCTTGCCAAGGCGCGCGACGTCTTGAAGGAGGCGCTGCGGCGGCATCCGCGAGCCGTAGCCATGCGGGCCTTACTGGGCCAGGCCTTGGTCCAACTGCGAGAGGACGTGGAGGCCGTCGAGCATCTTTCGTTGGTGGTTCGCATGAATCCCGAGTACACCAACGGCTACTATCCCTTAGCCACGGCGCTGGATCGCTTGGGACAAAGGGAAGAGGCGGCGGAGATGCGGCGCGTCTTCCAAGAGCGCAAACGGCAGGATGAGCTGCGGCATCGGGAGCAGCTCAAAGACGCGGACGTTCAAGTGGAGGCGGTGCGGGTTTCGGTGGCCCAAGCCTATGTGTCCGCCGCGAAGATCCATATTTCGGTGGGAGATGCCCCCACGGCCGAACGCTATTTGACGAGGGCCGCGGCGCTGGCCCCGCGATTCGCCGAAGCGTCGCTTTTGATGGCGTGGTTGAAGGACCGCATGGGTGATCGGTCGGGCGCTCGCGAGCAGCTCGAGCGGCTGCTGGATGCACAGTCGTCTCATTTGGAGACGATCATGCAGGCGGCCAAGTTGTTCGCGGAATGGGGGGAAATCGACGAGGCCGAATCGCTCTACCGCAAGGCGATCGAATTGACGCCCCACGAAGCAGGCGGCTATCTCGCGTTGGCGGGACTGTACGTCGCCGGTGGGAAGCGTCCGTTCGAGGCCCAGGTACTGGCTCTGAAGGCGGCCGCCAGGGAGCCTACCGCGGCGTGTTTCGCCTTGCTGATTTCGGCCGCCCAGCGGAACGGCGATCTGATCACCGCGGCGGCGGCGGCGAGGGAAGCCCTCAGGCTCGAACCGGAAAACCCCGATTATCGACAAATCGCGAAAGCGTTGGGTGTTCAACCATAACATGCATCGACGTTGGATCGTCACGGGCTGCATCCTCGCGGTCTTTGCCGTACTCATTGCCGGCTGGTCGTTTCTTCGCCGCGCGCCGGATAAGAACGGGCCTGCGCATACGCTCCTTTTCCGCGACGTCACCTCTCAAACCGGGGTTCGCTTCGTGCATACCGACGGCGGGAGCGGGCAACGGTACATCGTGGAGACCGTTTCCGCGGGGTTGGCGGTGTTCGATTACGACGGCGATGGCGATCTCGACATCTACTTCCTGAACGGAGCGCCTCTGCAAGGCACCGCGACCGACAGGCCGCCGAAAAACGCACTCTACCGCAATGACGGCAATTGGCGATTCACCGACGTGACGGACCAAGCCCGCGTGGGCGACACCGGTTATGGTTTGGGCGTGACCGTCGGCGACTACGACAACGACGGCCTGCCGGATATGTACGTCAATAACGACGGTCCCAACGTGCTCTACCGCAACAACGGCGACGGCACCTTCACGGATGTCACGGAACAAGCGGGCGTGTCGGCGGGAAGCCGCATGGGCGCCGGTGCCGCTTTCTTGGACTACGATCTCGACGGCGACCTTGATCTGTACGTTGCCAATTACGTCCAATTCAGCTACGACCGACACCGCGTCCATGTCGTCAAAGGCTATCCCATGTATGCCGGCCCTCGCGACTACGCGCCGGAGCCGGACATCCTCTACCGCAATAACGGCGACGGGACCTTCACCGACGTCAGTGCGGAGAGCGGGATCGGTCGCGTCGCCGGTTCGGGCATGGGGATGGTCTGTTGCGACTACGATGACGATGGGGATACGGACGTTTTCGTTTTGAACGACGTCTCCGGCAATTTCCTCTTTCGCAATAACGGAGACGGAACGTTTTCGGAAGTGGGGCTGGAGGCGGGATTCGCCTACAACGGTAGCGGCGATGAAACCGGCAGCATGGGCATCGATTGCGGGGACTACGACAACGACGGCCGGCTCGATCTCTTCATGACGTGTTATCAAGCGGAGTTGCCCGTTCTTTACCACAACCTGGGCAACGGATCCTTTGAAGATACGACGGTCATCACCGGCGCCGGCAGCGGAAGCCTGCCTTATGTGAATTGGGGAACCGGATTGATCGACTTCGACAACGACGGTTGGCGTGACATATTCATCGCCCAAGGGCATCTCCAGGATAACATCGATCTCTACGACGACACCACCGCATACGAGGTGCCGAACTCGCTCTTGCGGAATCGCGGCGACGGTACCTTCGAGGACATCTCCCGTCGCTGTGGTGACGGTTTGGCTCCCAAGTTCAGCAGCCGTGGAGCCGTCTTCGGTGATTTGGACGGCGACGGTGACATGGATATCGTCGTTCTCAACTCGCGGAAGCCGCCCACGCTCATTCGTAACGACCAAAGAGTCGGCAATCACTGGGTACAGTTGCGATTGCGCGGAACGACGTCCAACCGCGACGCGGTCGGCGCGAAGGTCACGGTGATCGCCGGCGACTTGCGACTTACCGACGAGGTCCACGCCGGGCGTGGTTACCAGAGTTATTGGGGGCCGTGGCTCCATTTCGGCCTCGGTCGGCGCCTCAAGATCGACCGCATCGAAGTTCGCTGGCCGACCCGCGACCGCAAAGTCGAGACTTGGAGCGATCTGCCGACCGATCGGTTTATATTGCTCACGGAAGGGGATGCGAGCCCCAGCATTCGCACGAAGCCGTGGTAAACCAGGGTCGCGTCAAAAGCGGCCGAATCTCTGCGAGGATCGAGTGGCACACCGGGGAAGCAGTTCACGAAACGCATGGGCGGCGATCGGCATGATGCTCGTGATCGCCGGGGGATGCCGCAGGCCGACCGGCGAGCCGACGGCGACCGGGCCGATTGCGCTGGAAGACGTTTCGGGTCGCGTGGGCATCAATTTTCGACACACCGACGGGAGCAGCGGGCGCCGCTACATTTTGGAACCGATGAGCGCGGGCTTGGCATTGTTCGATTATGACGGCGATGGCCGGATCGACATCTACTTCTTAAACGGGGCGCCGCTGCCCGGCTACGAATCCTCGACGACTCCGCGGAACGCCCTGTGGCGCAACAACGGAGACGGGACGTTTACGGATGTGACGGAGCGGGCGGGCGTAGGCGACACGGGCTTCGGGCTGGGCGTCGCCGTGGCCGACTACGACAATGACGGGCACCCCGACGTCTTCCTCAACAATTACGGCCGCAACGTCCTGTATCACAACAACGGCGACGGCACCTTCGAGGATGTGACCGCAAAAGCGGGAGTGGCCGGCCGGGACGATTGCGTCGGTGCGGGTGCGATTTTTCTGGATATCGAGGGAGACGGCGATCTCGATCTCTACGTCGGCAATTATCTCCGCTTCGATCCCAGCATGAACGTGGAACGGATGGTGGACGGCATACGGCATTATCCGTCGCCGCGCGACTATCTGCCGATTCCGGACAGCTTGTTTCGAAACGACGGGGACGGGAAGTTTACGGATATCAGCGTGGAATCGGGAATCGCCGCAGTGGCGGGAACGGCCATGGGAATGATTGCCGCGGATATCGACGGCGACGGCGACACCGATGTTTTCGTGCTGAATGACGTGGCGGAGAACTTCCTCTTTGTCAACGACGGCGGCGGCCGCTTTGAGGAGCGCGCGGTGGAGGCCGGTTTGGCATACAACGCCCAGGGCGAGGAAAACGCCAGCATGGGCGTGGACGCCGCCGACTACGATCACGACGGCTGGATCGATTTCTACATGACGGCTTACGAAGACGAGTTGACGATCCTCTACAAAAACTTGGGCGGCGGTTTCTTTGAGGACGTGACCCGCTTGACCGATGCCGGCCAAGGGACCTACTTCCACGTCAACTGGGGAGTCTGTTGGGCGGACTTTGACAACGATGGGAATCCGGACGTCTTCGTCGCCAACGGCCATACGGAGGATAACGCCGAATTCCGGCGTCCCGCCACGGCCTGGCGCGTGGCCAATCTGTTGCTCCGCAATACGGGCGACGGTAAGTTCGTGGATGTCTCGTCTCAGGCGGGCAGCGGTATGCGACCGGTTTTCGCGAGTCGCGGCGCGGCCGTGGCCGACCTGGATAATGACGGTGATCTCGATCTGGTCATCCTCAATTCCCGAGAAACGCCGACGATCGTCCGGAACGACACGCGAAATGACAACCACTGGGTGCAAATCCTGCTTGAAGGGAAGACCGCCAATCGCGACGGAGTCGGTTCGCAGGTCAAGGTGATTACCGGGGAGCTTATCCAATTGCAGGAGCGCCACGCCGGGCGAGGATATCAAAGCCACTGGGGAGACCGGCTGCACTTTGGTTTGGGAAAGCATTCCAAAATCGACCGCGTCGAAGTCCGCTGGATGGGTGGAACGACGGAAGTGTATGATAATCTGCCTGTGGATCGGTTTATCCTTTTGCGGCAAGGATCGTCGCAATACGAGATCCTCGACCTGCCGAAGGGTCGCTTGGGCCGATAGGTCGTTGCGTTCGAAACGGGACAGGACGTGAACAGAGTTCGAGGCGGCTAATAGATGAGTGAGACGATGTAAGCGAAACCGGTGCGCGTTTTGGCAGGGGCTGCTGCCATGCGAAGCGTCCAATCTGTTCTCTTCCGCAAGTCTCCGACGCGGCGTCTGCTGTTCGGGGGCATCGCTCTAATCACGGTGATAGCCGGTTTGGTCGGGCTTTATCGGGCGGGATTTTTCGCGTTCCAGGATCCTTTCCTGAAGCAGGGTACCGATCCGACGGCCTCTGCGGACGAGGAAGTGCCTGCCGTCGAAATGTCGGCCCAACTGCCCGACGAAGCCGCTCCCATTCCCCAAAGCGCGGCCGAAGTCCGAGAGGAAATGGACCGTTTGGCCGCCTGGTTGCAACGGTGGTTTCCCGATGCCGCCGACGCCGGGATTATCGTAGGCCGCTTGGAGTATCATCTGGGCGACATGGATGCTGCGGAAGAGGCCTTTCAAAGCGTCTTGCGGCTTGACCTCGACAATGTCCACGCCCACCACGGCCTGGCCCTCATCGACGTGGCTCGCAGCCGATTTGAACAGGCCGTGCCGCATTTTCGGCGCGTGGTCGGGCTTTCACCGGCAGCCATCGGTCCGATGCTGGAATTGGCCGACGCCTTGATCCGGATCGGGCGGATCGACGAAGCCGTCGATTTGCTGGAAAAGGATTTCCCGAGTGAAGTCGAGTCCGTGTGGCGGGCCCAAATGCTGGGCCAATGCTATCTGCATCGCGGGGACTTGCGGCGCGCTCGGATGATGTATGAGTTGGCATTGATGCTTCAACCGGAAGACCCCGTAGCGCTGACCGGTCTTGTGACGGTCTTCTCTCGCCTCAACGACCGCGAGCAGGCGGCGGCATTCACCGAGCGATTGCGTCGGGTCCGCGAACGGGAACGTGAGGTCGCCCGGCAAACGCGGCTGGCTCACGACGATGCCGCAGCGCTTGCTCAAAAATTGGCCGAGGCCTATGCCGATGCCGGGCGATTCTGTGCGGTTCAGGGCATAGGGCTGCTCGCGGAGCGATTGCTGTGTCGGGCCGTTGCCTTGCGGCCGGACGACGGCAAGTCGCACCTGGATCTGGCTGAACTGTATTTGAAACGGGACGATCGATTGAACGATGCGATCGCCCACGCGGAGGCCGCGGCCGCCGCGTCACCCGGTGCGGCGACGAGTCTCTTTCTGGCCCGCATCTACCAAGCGGCCGGGCGATCCGAGGAGGCCTTGGACGCGGCACGCAAAGCCTTAGCCTTCGGTGAGCGCCGGACTGAGGCGCTGGCACTGTATCGTCAATTGACGGAGGACCGTGAGCGGAACGGTTCGGGAACTCCATTTTCCACGCCCCTCTCCGGCTCGTCCGAGCGACCATGAATCCTCCTCTGCGCAACCGAAAGACCCTTGCGGTCGGTTTGGGCCTGGTCCTCTTGGGCATTGGGTACGTGTCCTGGAGCGGCATCGTCCATCGCCCACGAGGCGTAGCAGACCGCGAGGCCGACGTCTCCGAGACTTCTTCGGCCTCTCTCACTGCGACCGAGAAACGCGAGCTTCTTGCGGCAACGGTCCCGCAGTCCGGCCAAGCCACGGCGGGGTTCTCAGCGTTTTATTTCGTGGAGGTCCCATCCGCGGCGGGCATCGACTTCCGCCACACGGACGGAAGCAGCGGACGGCGGTACGTGATCGAGCCGATGTCCGCCGGCCTCTTGATCTTTGATTACGATAAGGACACGCATGAAGACATCTACTTGCTCAACGGCGCGCCTTTGCCGGGATGCCATACAGACGAAATCCCTCGCAATCGTCTTTATCGAAATCTAGGCGGTTGGCAGTTTCTCGACGTGACCGACGCCGCGGGAGTGGGCGACACGGGGTATGGGCTGGGGGTGGCTGCCGCGGATATTGATAACGACGGCTTTGAAGATGTGTACGTCAACAATTTCGGCCCGAACGTCTTCTACCGCAACAACGGAGACGGTACGTTTTCCGAGGCGGCCGCGGAATGCGGCGTTCGCGGGGGCGAGCAGATGGGAGCGGGCGTCTGCTTCTTGGACGCCGACCGCGACGGTTGGGTCGATCTGTATGTCGGAAACTACATCGACTTTTCCTTCGACCGGCATATTGCCCGATCCATCAACGGTATTCCGTCCTATCCCGGACCGCTGGATTACCAGCCGATTCCCGACGCTTTCTACCGCAACCTAGGCAATGGTAGATTCCAAGACGTGAGCGAAAGATCCGGAATTGGCACGCTGTCGGGAACATGCATGGGGTTGGTGGCGGGCGACTTCGACAACGACGGCGACGATGACATCTTCGTTTGCAACGACGTGAAAGAGAACTTCCTTTGGATCAATGATGGAACCGGTCACTTCGAGGAGCACGCCGTCTCCTGCGGCGTCGCTTACGACGCCTTCGGCGCGCCGCAAGCCAGCATGGGGGCGGATTGCGGTGACTTGGACAATGACGGCCTTGCCGACCTCTTCATGACTTCCTACCAGAATGAAACGGTCACGTTCTACCGGAATCTCGGGGCGTTTTTCGAAGACGCGACTCCCACCAGCGGCGCCGGCGTCAGTTCCTATTCCCACGTTACTTGGGGCGTTATCATCGCCGATTTCGACAACGACGGCTTCCGCGACGTTTTCATCGCGTGCGGGCATCTGGACGACAACGTGGAGTTGCGGGACCGCACGACTTCGTATTGGGCCAGGAATATCCTTCTCAAGAACCTCGGAAACGGAAAATTCCAGGACGTCAGCGAGCTAAGCGGTCCGGGGCTTCAGGTCCGCTTGAGCAGCCGCGGAGCGGCAGCGGCCGACTTGGACAACGACGGGGACCTCGATATCGTCGTACTCAATTCGCGGATGCCGGCCACCGTCTTGCGCAATGACACCCCCACGCGCAATCATTGGTTGCAGGTAATACTGGAAGGCCGCCAGTCCAACCGCAGCGCGATCGGAGCAAGGGTGGAAATCACGGCCGGAGACTTGCGAATCTGGGACGAAGTTCGAAGCGGGCGCGGTTACCAAAGCGATTGGGGTCGTCGCCTGCACTTCGGCCTCGGACCGCGGACGATGATCGATCGCGTCGAGATCCGTTGGCCGAGCGGCAACCGGGATGTACTGGGAAACGTCCCGGGTGACCGCCTCATCTATGTGGTGGAAGGGCAAGCACCGGTATCCGAGTAGCCGTTGTTCCGCAGGGCGTGCGCCGCCTTCCTTCCGATCCCCATCGCGCGCGTATTGCTCGCTCTCAAGGGCGGCCCAGGAAATAGGTGGGCGCGTCGCCAAGCTCCAGCGTCACGGGTGCACCGGATGCCTTGAGGTCGGCACCCGCGTTGCCGAGATAGTCCATCGCACGATACTCCCCGGCGGGAATCTCCACCGTGATCCGCGCCGCCCGGCCGTCGGATTGCGTCCAAGCGGCGATCGCGGGACGACCATCTTTTTCGAACAGCAGGACGTGGCACTGGGCCGCTTGGTCGCCGCTGATCTCCAGACGTTTCACAAATCGGTAGCCCGACAAGACTCGGTTGAGGGTTTGGGCTGCCACGTAGGCGGGCTTCGGATCGTAAACGGGGTTACGGCCCTCGTGGTAGGGAAACGCCGTCATGCCGAAGTGATGCTCCGGTTCCTTCGGGTCGGGACCGTCGTCATGCCAGTCGTACCAGATCGACACCGGGATGCCCTCGGCCAAGTTCGTGAGCCATTGGCGAGGCAGGTATTTTCCTTGGCGCTGCTCGTCGTAGTTTTTCCACACCGCCGAGTAACCCCATTCGCCCGAGATAATGGGAATTGTTTTCCCGGCCGGTGCGTATTTCGCGATCAGCTCTCGTAGGTTCCGATACTCGGGGATCACGGTTTCCGGAGCGGTTTGGCGATAGGGATGGACCGATACGGCGTCCCAGTATTCCAGTAAGCCGGCCTTGAAGCAGTCTTCGAGGAACTTCATGTCGATCTGCGAGGTGGCCGGGCCGATGTAGATCTCACCCGGGGCCTCGCGGCGCAGCGCCTTGCCGACCTCGACGGCCAAGGCCGTGTAGTCGTCCACGTTGGGCTTGGGTTTCCAGAAGCCGATATTCGGTTCGTTGTACATTTCCCAAAGGATGCCGCGACCCCGAAAATGCTTGGCTGCGGCGGCGGCCCAGCGCGCGAAGGCTTGCCGTCCTTCCGCCGTGTGCGGCGACAGCCCGTCATCGTAGTGCCGGTTCGAGTAGTCTAGGATGAGCAGGGCACGAATGCCGTGCTTTTCCAGATCGTTCAGCAGATGATCGTACGCGGAGAAGTCATACACGCCTTTTTCGCGTTCCGTGCCGCCCCAAGAAAAGTCCATCCGGATCCAACGCATTCCGGAGTCGGCCAGCATCTCCATTTCGCCCGGTCTGGCGTGCGTAAAGTGGATGTTGGCTCCGAAACCGGCGGGCACCACGGGGGCGGGCCATTCGATTTCTCCCGACAGAACAATGCCCGCGAACCACAACAAACTCACTGCGATCAACGATGCGATCTTCATGGCAAGGTCCTCGTTGCAGGGGGGCGGCGGAAGGGGCCGACTCAAGGGACTGGCGAGGGAAGCGGAAAACTCCCTCCGGCATCTTGTTACCGATTATGACCGCCCTCTATATTGGCGGCAAGTCGGCGGATGGGCAAAGTCTTGCGACGCGGGACTGTGTTGCCGGACTCGACGGCCGACCGGGCGGTTGCAGTTGGTTGTACCTTCGATGCCATTTTGAACCGAGCTTCACTCTTACCCATGGGAGGTCGATCGTATGCTTCGCGACGGTCATGCTTCACGACGTAGTTTCTTGGGCGGCTTGGGGGCGACCTCCGCGGCCGTACTCATGTCCGATCTCTTCGCCTGGGGGAAGGCCTTCGGCGAAGCCGCGGGCGGAGATGGGCTTCATGTGGCTTCCAATGCCTATCCCTGGTACACGTACTATCGCCGCGAGAACCGCGATTTCAACGCCGATTTGGATGCGGGGTTGGCCGACGTAGCCGCGGCCGGGTTGCAAGGATTCGAGGCCCTGCTTGGATCGCCGGACGATGTGGATCGCTATGCTCCGCTGCTCGAGAAGCACGGCTTGGAGATGCGCTCCTTTTACATCGGCTCACCGCTGTACGACAAGGAGACGGTGAAGGCCTCGATGGAAGGAATTCTTGCCACGGCCGACAGGGCGAAGGAACGCCTCAATACCCGGATCGTGGTGATCAATCCGGCACCTCTCTCCTGGAATCGGGAAACAGGCCCCGCCGACAAGACGGATGCGCAGCTCGAAGTCCAAGCGGACGCTTTAAACCGTTTGGGAGCGGCCTTGCGCGAGCGGGGCATGGTACTGGCGCTGCACAACCACGATATGGAATTGCGCAATGCCGCCCGCGAATTCCAGCACATGATGCTGGCCACGGAACCGACCAACCTTACGCTATGTCTGGATGCGCACTGGATGTATCGCGGTTCGGGCAATTCGCAGATATTCCTCTTCGATATCGTGAAGCTGTACGGCAAACGCGTGAGTGAGATTCATTTCCGCCAATCCCAGGACGGCGTTTGGACGGAAGTGTTCGGGACGGGGGATATCGATTACGCGCGTCTGGCACGCGATTTGATCGCAGAGGGCGTTCGCCCGCATCTCGTACTGGAGCAGGCCGCCGAGGCTGGGACACCGCACACCATGGACGGCGTTGCGGCGCATCGTCAAGGGCGAAAGTACGTGGTCGAGCTTTTCGGGCGAGCATAGCCGAAGGCATCGAGGAACCTCGTGCGGAATCATCGGCGGGATACTTGAAGCCATCTCTTGCAAGGCATTTTCCGCTGCTATAATAGGCGTCTATCGCGTCCGCTAGCCGGATGCGCTTACGTTGGGATCGCCGTTATCGGACCGCGCCGCTCGCGGACAAAGGGGTTTGTGCGGGCGGCGTCGACGCTTGAGGTTCGGCAAGAAGCCGGGCCCGTTGCGCCATGTCGCGGCGGCGATGAGACTTTTTTCTTGTCCCATGCTTCCGGGAGGGCGAGCCGTGTCGAAACCGGTGATGAATCGCTGGTGGGTGGTGCTGGGTGCCATCATCATTCAGTTGTGCCTGGGCGTCATCTATGCCTGGAGCGTATTCACGAAAGCGCTTACCGAAGAGCCTTTCGGGTTTCTCAAGACGCAAACGCAAGTCATTTTCAGCGTCGGTCTGGCGACCTTCGCCGTGGTGACGGTGATCTCGGGCCGGCTCCAGGGCAGGATTCCGCCAAGAATCTTAGCCCTCGCGGGCGGAATCGTCTTGGGGGCGGGTTACGTCACGGCTTATTTTATGGGGACGAATTATGCCGGTTTGGTGCTGGCCATCGGATTGGTCGGCGGAGCCGGGATCGGATTGGCTTACACCGTGCCCATCGCCGTCGGCGTTCGTTGGTTCCCGGACAAGAAAGGTCTGTTTACCGGCCTTGCCGTTGCGGGCTTCGGTTTCGGGGCCTTGCTCTGGATCTATATGGCCGGCAGTTTCGGCGGCTGGATCGCCAAGTTCGGCGTTCCACAGACTTTTCTGATGTTCGGCGTCCTCTTTGTCGTTCTGGTGGGAATCGGGTCGGTGTGGATGGTCAATCCACCGGACGGTTATTTGCCCGCCGGATGGGATCCGGAAAAGGCGAGATTGCGAAAGGGATCGGCAGCGGGACGCGATTTTACCAGCTTTCAAATGCTGCGAACCCCGCAGTTCTATCAACTCTGGCTGATGTTTGCCGCGGGGGCGATGGCCGGTTTGATGGTGATCGGCTGCATCAAGCTTTTCGGCAGCGAACGGCTGCTGGACCATTTTCGGGCGGCCGGTCTGGATGACGCCGACGCTGCTGCCAAGGCCGCCGCGACGACCGAGTTGGCGATGGCGGTGTTCTTCGCCATCGCGAACGGATTGGGGCGAATTGCCTGGGGAATCATCTCCGATGTCATTGGGCGGAAGGCATCCCTGGGAATCATGTTGTTTCTCCAATCCGCCGTGATGGCGTCGTTCTATTGGTTGGCTGCCTCGCCGGCCGTGTTCTGTATCGCCGCAGCCTTGATCGGATTCAATTTCGGCGGCAACTTTGCCTTGTTTCCCGCTGCGACCGCGGACCTGTTCGGTAATAGGAACGTCGGCGCCAACTACGGCTGGGTTTTCACGTCCTACGGTTTAGGCGGGGTTGTCGGTCCGATTCTCGGTGGTTGGTTCGGAGATTTCGCAAAAAACAGCGGCAGGCTTTCTGTCTGGTTGGTGCCGTTTCTCGTGGCGGCGGGTGCGTGCTTGCTTGCCGCCCTTCTGGCCGTCATACTGAAGTCGCCGAGTAGGGCGGCCGACGCCCGCGAAGGGGAAGGGTCGGCGTCCACACCCCGCCAAGAGCGTGCCGTACTTTCGGCAAGGTGAAAATAAGGGTAGTCGCTTTCCGCCCGAGACGGCTTGCCGCAGGTCCTTGATGATGCCTGCGACGGGCGGGGTCGGCATGTTGTCCGGCAAGATTTCTTCCCATAGAGAAGAGGAGCGTCATAGCATGAAAAGCACGTCCTCCCTGAGTTCATCTCCCAGTCGGCGTTATTTCTTGCAGGCCGCGGCCGCAACCGGGGCCTTGAGTATGCTGCCGTTGTCGCGAGCCGCCCATGCCGCGGGCAGTGACGTGGTGAAAATCGCCCTCAGTGGTTGCGGGGGCAGGGGGACGGGCGCTCTCGCGGACGCGCTTTCGAACAGTGTGGGCGCGAACGTGCAATTGATCGCGCTGCATGATGCCTTCGGGGAGCGAATCGAGAACTGCTTGCGAGCCATCTCGGCGCGCTTTCCCGACAAAGTGGAAGTGCCGCCCGAGCGTTGTTTCACCGGCTTGGACGGGCATCAGCGGCTGGCGGAGACCGGCGCCGACATCATCTTGGATTGCAGCCCGCCCGGCTTTCGGCCCATGCATTTCGAACATTACGTGCAGGCCGGCAAGCACGTCTTCATGGAAAAGCCGCTGGCCGTGGACGCGCCCGGCGTCCGTCGCATCTTGGCCGCCAACGAGCAGGCCAAGGCCAAAGGGTTGCGAGTGGCCGTCGGCCATCATTTGCGCCACGAGTTGAAGCACAAAGAAATGATCGGCCGCATCTGGGACGGCGAGATCGGCAAGATCACCCATCTGCGTGTTTATTTCAACTCCAGCGGCGTTTGGGTTCGGCCGCGCAAGCCCGATCAAACGGAAATGCAATATCAAGTGAACAATTGGTACTACTTCACTTGGTTGAGCGGTGACCACATCGTCGAGCAGCACGTCCATGATCTCGATGTGATGAATTGGATGATGGGGAATCGCCACCCGGTGTCGGCGCAGGGCATGGGCGGACGCCAATTCCGCATCGGCAAGGACTACGGTGACATCTTCGATCATCACGCCGTGGAATTCACGTACGAAGACGGCACCAAAGGCTTTAGCTATTGCCGCCACATTCCCGGCTGTTGGGATAGTTTCTCGGAACATGCCCACGGGACGAAAGGCTACGTCAGCATCGAGGGCCACGGTCACGCCGTCATCCAAGTGGAAGGACGTGATCCCGTGCGGGTGGAGCGCGGGCCGGACGGTCACGGACTGGAATGGAACGACCTGCTCAAGGCCCATCTCAACGGTGAAGCGTACAACGAGGTGGATGACACCATCCTCGGGACCATGACGGCGATCTTGGGCCGGATGGCAACCTATTCCGGTCAGATCGTCACCTGGGACGAGGCCGTGGCCTCGCAACTGGATCTGTCTCCCAGCGGCTATACCTGGGATGCCGAACCGCAGCCGAAGCCGGGACCGGATGGGATCTATCCCTGCGCCATGCCGGGCCAGACCAAGGCTTATTGATGCCCGACCTGCCGAGGGAAGCGACGTTGGATAAGCGGCGGCTCCGCCGTCGGTGCCTGTAATTTCACGAGTCGGCGCCGGCAACCGTCGGGATTCACGCCCCTTCCGCTTTGCGGTGGGGCGGCGGGCGGTGTTCCCAAGGGGCGAGCGCGTCCTGGTCCGGGGGCGGGAGATCGTCATGCGACGGAGGCTCCGGGCCGGTAAAGGGACGTCGGGCGGCTCGCGCTTCGGTGTCATGGCGAGCGCTTTCCGCGCCCGAGCGCGGAGGCGTTTCGGGAGTGAATTTACTCGCCGAGGGTCCCGCTATTGGCTTGGGGTCGCTCTGATCGCTCGGCGGTACCAATAGGATCCGATTCTCCGGACGAGGCGGGGCAACAGGCCCGGTCAGATTGTCGGACGGACCATGCGCGGTTGTACGCAAGCCGCCCGGCGTCGGTCGCGGGAGCTCTCCATTCCTTGCCTCCCATTCGTCCAGACTGATAAGGACCTCGCGGGCTTGCGACCCGTTGTAGGGGCCGACAATACCATCTTCCGCCATGTAGTCGATGAGCCGGGCCGCGCGTCCGTAACCGATGCCGAGCGCCCGTTGAAGCAGAGAAACGCTTCCCCGGCCTTCCCGGATCACAATGTCTACGGCGGCTTCGTACAACTCGTCGCGGGCTTCCGCCGGAGAAGGCGCGCCGCCGGGGGACGCCGGTTTGAGCTGGACCAACTCTTGGACGAATTGCGGTTCGCGGACGGCCACCGCGTCGATCACGCGATTGATTTCGTCATCGCTGACGTAGGTGCCTTGTCCCCGGATGAGGGTGCTGGTGCCGGGGCGGAGGAACAGCATATCGCCGTTGCCCAACAGCTTTTCCGCTCCCATTTCGTCCAGCACGACGCGACTGTCCACCCGGGAGGCGACCTCGAAGCAAATCCGGGCGGGTAGGTTGGACTTGATCAAGCCCGTGATGACGTCGACCGTCGGTTTTTGCGTTGCCAACACCAGATGGATGCCCACCGCGCGGCTTTTTTGCGCCAGCCGGATGATGTGCGTTTCCACTTCTTTGGCCGAGGTCATCATCAGGTCCGCCATTTCATCGGCCACGATCACGATGTAAGGCATGTGCGTGGGTATCCGGGCGCGATCTTCATCGCTTTCCGGTCGCATGCGCTCCATCAATTCCTCTTCGCCCAATTGGTTGTAGACGCTGAGGTGTCGCACGCCGGCACGCGCTAAGAGGCCGTAGCGTTCTTCCATCTTTTCAACGGCCCAGGCGAGAATGGCTTCCGCCTTGCGCATGTCGGTGACCACGGGGTGCATCAAATGAGGGATGCGCTTGTACGGGCTAAGCTCCACCATTTTGGGATCGATGAGCAACAACCGCACTTCGTCGGGTCGCCGCGTCATCAAAATCGAGGAAATGATCGCATTGAGGCAGACGCTTTTGCCTGTTCCCGTGCGTCCCGCGATCAAAAGGTGGGGCATGGTCGAAAGGTCGACGACCAGCGGGGTTCCGGCCACGTCCTTCCCCAAGAAAATGGGAATCCGCATGGCCGAGAACTTGGCGTGCGATTCCTCGATGACCTCCCGCAATCGCACGAGCTGCCGTTCGCTGTTGGGTACCTCGATGCCGACCGTATTCTTGCCCGGGATGGGGGCCACGATGCGCACGCTGGGAACGCGCAGGGCGATAGCCAGGTCGTCCGCCAGCACGGTAATCTTGCTCAGCCGCAGCCCGGCTTCCAACTCGACCTCAAATTGGGCAATCACCGGGCCGGTTTGGATTTCCACGACGCGGACGCGGTAGCCGAAGTCGGCGAATGTCTTCTCCAGGATCGCAGCTTTGCGGCGGACGTCTTGCTCCTGCGTTTCGAATCGGAACGGTTCCGATTCCAGCAACAGGTCCAACGGGGGCAGCTTGTAATCGATTTGGGGTGCTGCATGCGTAACCGATTCGATCTCCTCCAAAAGCGATTCGCGGGAAGCCTTGTGAGGCTTGCGGATCTTGACATCCTCGCGGCGACTGGGAGCGGCCGGGGGCGAGCCGGTGGGAACCGGCGGCAAGCTTTCGACGGTCTTGGATTCGGTACCCGGCTTGACGACCCGAACGGTCTCTGGTTCGTCGTCGGCCGATGTCTGCTTACCGTCCACGGCTCGCGAGGGCGGTTTGCCGCCGCGGCGTTCTCCTCGGCCTTTGCCCATGCCGTCTTGGGAGTTTTCGTTCGAAATTGGAAGCGGCAGGCCGTACGCTCCGGCGACAAGCGCGATGCCCTGCAATAGCCCACGGAACGGCCACGAGAGAATTCGCGTGAGTTTATGCAGTTGGACGTTGGTGGCGACCAGGGCACCTCCCAAGAATGATACCACGGCGATAAGTAACGCGCCCGCCGTGCCCGCGTATTGCCTGAGAATCAGGGCCGTGAGCGCTCCCAAATAGCCGCCGGGTCCGACCGCGATCCCAGGACTCCAGGCCGTTATCACGATATCGGCGGCGGCCGTAAGTCCCAACAGAGAGAAGAACCAACCGGAAATTCGCAGACCCGGTTGGCTGAACGGGATACGAAAAAGGAGGGCGGCCGTTAGCACGCCCAGCGAAATCGCCGTGTAAGCCGCCCCGATTCCCGTCCACTCCAGCAGGAAATGGGCTGTCACGGAACCGGCCCAGCCGCAGACGTTCGACGGTTTCTGGTTGCCGGGATAGACGAGGTGAGAGGGGGGATCCGCGGGATCATAAGTCGCCAGGGACGCGATCAGGAACAAAGCCAGCGCCAGCGAGAATAGCGATAGTAGGTCGCGTCGCAATTCGGATTGCACGGACATGGCGTCTTCGGCCTCGCCACGAGAGGGTGGAGGTCGGTGGGGATCCCTACTCATCTATCGGCACAGCCGGATCGACGCCGCAGTTTCGGGACGGCTTGCCCGCCAGTCTTCGTGATCCCGTTTCGTGACACGGTCGCTACGAAGCAGACGGGCCGACCACTTTTGCCACTCGATCCATTCGGTCGCGGCGGTTTTGCGGCGGTGGTGGTCTGACAAACCTTCTAAGCGATACACTTGGAAGAATGCAAACCGTCGTCCCGGCTATCGTGTCTACCGCAGGAGATTGAACGTGACATGCCTTTCACTCCGTTTCGAGTCGGAGGCGCGAGGATTTGCCGCAATCCGCACGATCGTGACGGTTGCGACGGTCGCTCTCGCGCTCAGTGCCGAGAACGGGGCCGCAACGTGTTCCGAAATCGGTGCCCTGACGCGGCGAGTTCGGCTTGAACCGTACATGTTGCGGGCGGAGACGGAACACGCGGGCAACGTCGCGGCCTTGGCGGACGAGCAGGATCTCATCGGCGATCCCCCAACGGGCAAACCCGTGAATGGTTGGGATTTCGACTACCGGCATGCGCAGACTCTACCCCATGCGGTGGTGATCGACTTGGGGAGTGAGCGTGCCATCGCGAAGTTCTGGTTCTTCGACACCTTCAATGTCGGGCGATTGCGATTGGAAGCGGGCGAATCGGGGGCTTGGCGAGAGATCGCGGAAGTTGCTACCGAGCGTTTTCAAAGTTGGGTTGCGATTCCGGTGGACCGAACGTGCCGCTATCTGCGATTCTCGCGCTTGGACGCCGCGGCCAACGTTGCCGAGATCGCGATCGACGAGTACACACCGTCGGGGTTGGCCGAATGGGACGCGCGGCGGAAGGCGGCACGCGAGCGCGAGGCGGCCTTGAAAGCCGCCGAGGAAGAGGCGCGCCGCCGGCCCACGGTCGATCTCGGCCCACCTTTTGGAGAGTTATCCTTGGTGGATGAAATCAACTGCGCCGGCGAACCGCCAAGTCACAGTTTTAGCGAGAGTCCGCCCGGCGTTTCGGAAGTGCGCGAGATTCTCGGCCGACCGTGCAGGGTTTTGCGTCCGCTGCCTGACGAGGCCGGATACATCGCCTACCGCCTGGGCCGATTCAAGCTGTTGCGTCCCGGCGCGAGTTATCTTTTGGTGATTGACTATCCCGAGGACGCCCCGCGGCATTGGATCGTCATTAACGGAGGGTGCGAGACGCGATTGGGATTTCACACAGGTTCCACGCTCCCCGATGCTTTGCACGCGAAGTACGTGGATTCCTTGCCGGAATCGGTGCGGCTCCCCTTAGCCGGAGAGTACCGTTCCTGGAAGATGCTGTTTCGACTCCACGATCGCTTTCCGGAATTGGGTATTCCCCGTGGGGAAGCCGAGAGGCCGCTTCTGCCGGAAGACGGTTTCCCGATAATCATCGCCCAGTTTTCGGCGCCGAACGTTCCCATGTCCAAGGGAGCGGCGGTGACGCGAATACGATTGTTCGAAGTGCCGGACGATTCCCGCCTGGAATGCCCCATCCGTTTTCCGCCGGAGCCGTTGCCGCGGCGACACATTTTTTGGCGAGAGGAAATGGCGGACGGCGTGATCGCCTCGAGGAGCGAGGAGAAGCGAGGACTGCGCGACCCGCTGGATTGGTATCGGTTCAAGCTCTCCACCATGAAATTTCTCGGCATTCCCACCTACTGCAAGGATTTGTTGGAGTTCGGGGCCTGTCAAGGTTGGGACCCCACTCCCTACGGCGGAAATCGCTGGGTCCATTTCAATGATTTCCACAAAGGACTTTGGGAACGAATTGTGGAGATGATGGGGCAAGCCGGAGTGGAGGTCTTGCCCTATTACGAATATGCGGGCAGCCGGGGGGATCAGGGACTGGGTTATCAGCGGCGGGCACAGCCCTTGACCCGTGATGACGCCTTTACCCACATCGCCTGGGTGGAGAATGCCAATGCCGACATTACCGACCCGGACACTTGGGAAGACTTTCGCAAAATACTGGAACTCACCGTGGCGCGGCCGTCGAGCAAGGCCGGCTTTGCCGGTGTATGGTTACGGTCTCGCGGTCAACTGCCTATCGGCTTCGGCGACGCCGCGCGACGGCGCTTCGCGGAAGAAACCAAGCGAGACACGGTGCCTACACGGGAACAGTTGCGAGCCGACGCCGCTCTGCTGCAACACTACTACAACTGGTGGTTCGAAAAGCGGCGTGCATTCTTGATTCGGGTAAGGGATTACATTCGCGCTCACGGAGCGCAACCGGACGCCGTGGTCTTGTATACGTCCTTACTGGCGGAATCCGGGCCGTCATTTCCGACATGGGACAAGACGCTGGTCACCGATGACCCGCCGATGTGGGAATCGTTACTACAATCGCCCCCGCATCGCCAAGACAAAAGGTGGCGAGTGCTATCGCTCTCGGAAGTGGTGGAACGGGATCTCTATTTGGAAGCCCTGCTGTCGCCGCCCTTGAATTGGGGGGGATGGGAGTGGCACCACGCGCACCCCGCTCCCGATCCGCAGCGTTACACTGCGACGGAAGGTGTGCTGATGACCTACGCTTTCAATCGCTTTTATACCGTCCTGTCGCCGGGTGCCTTGGACCGTTTTCGCGGTCCCGGCGGATTGGCGATCGTCCGTCACTATCCCTTGAACGAGGATATGATGTTCGATGCACACGATAAACCCAAACTCGACTATTTCGTGGCGGATGTGGAGCATGCCGGGCCTTATTGTATGGCCGCCGAGGCCTTGGCCCTGGCGCACGGCGACCCTTGGTACATCGGTTACTTGACCGGAAACTCCCTGGCGCGCGGTTTTCCAGAGGTCGTCCGCGCATTCAACAGGGCCTTCTTGTCGCTTCCGGCGCTGCCCAGTGAAGTTGCCGCGGGATTCGCCTCCGATGATGCCGTCGTCGTTCGCCGCATCGAGACCGGCCGCTACGGCACCTACTTCGCGTTGGTGAACACCGATGACAGCGCCAAAGTCGGTGTGGCTCTTCGGTTACCCGAAGGGACCTACGAGGATACCGTTTCAGGCGCAGTTATGCATGTAACGCAGCTTGAGATGACGCATGATTTTGCGCCTTTCGAACTGTGGACGATCCGCCGTCTTCCAAAAGGCGGGTAGCGGTCACGGTCTTGTCGGCGAAAGCGTTCGTGCGTAACAGATAGCGATCTGTCCGGTCTCCATAGTGCTTCACCGAGGTGGTTCGAGATGGATATTGCGGAGGATATTTCAGATCAGAGCGGCGCCGGAATCGATCCAACGCGGAAATCGTGGAGGAATCCCACGGTCATCGGCGCCAGTATCACGAGTGGACTGGCGGACCTGTCTTACGAAACAGCGAACGTCATTCTGCCGGGATTTCTCGCGGCCCTGGGTTTGTCGCCGTCCGTGTTGGGAACGATCGAAGGGATCGCGGACGGCATTGCCAGCTTCACGAAAATCGCCGCAGGATACCTCGCGGACCGAGTCGGACGTCGCAAGCCGCTGGTAGTGCTGGGGTATTCCCTTACGGTTCTGGGCCAGGCCGTGATGGCTCTGGCCACCGCGTGGGGCATGATACTCCTGGGCCGGGCGATAGGCTGGTTGGGGCGGGGTATCCGCGGACCGCTGCGGGACGCCATCGTTTCCGGCGCGATTCCCGACGATCAGCGGGGACGTGCCTTCGGGTTTCATCGGGCCGCCGACACCTTGGGAGCGGTGCTAGGGCCGGCCTTGGGGGCAGCTTCACTTCCGATCCTGGTGCAATACGTCGCCGAACGTCACTGGACGCCGGTGGCGGCATTTCAAATCGCCATGGGGTTGACGGTCATTCCCGGCGTCCTAGCCGTGCTCAGCTTCGCATTCCTAGTGCGGGATTACGGGTCCCGACCCAATCCCAAGCTTCGTTTTCATCGGGCGGTGGCAAGTCTTCCCAGGCCCTTCCGTCGATATCTCGTCGCCGTGGCCCTGTTCGGCATGGGGGATTTCGCACCCACCTTGCTCATTCTTGCCGCCTCGCAAGCCCTCCACCGTCATTTCGATCTCGGGACCGCGGCCGCCGTGGCCGGAGGATTGTATGTGTTGAGAAACATCGTTCAAGCGACCGCGTCGTTCCCCGTCGGAGCCTGGGCCGACCGGATCGGCTATCGAACCTTCTTGGTCGCGGGCTACGCAGTGGGAGCGGCTACCATGTTCTTGCTCGTCCTGCCGTTTGCATTGCCGGCCTTGAGCACGGTCCCTGCTGCGACCGTGGCCGTCATGACGGCTGTATTCGTCCTGGCCGGTCTCTATATGGCCGTCCAAGAGGCTTTGGAGCCCGTCATCACGTCCACCTTGGTCCCGCCCGGGGTCAAGACGACGGGTTTCGGCGTGCTCGGAGCCGTGAACGGCTTGGGCGACCTCGGGTCGAGCATTCTGGTCGGAACGCTGTGGACGTATCTCTCGCCACAGGCGGCGTTCGGTGCGGCCGGTCTGCTCATCCTGGCCGGCGCGGCGGTCTTGGCGACGTTGGGAGCGGGGACGCCTTCGCGGAAATAGCGTGGCCGAACGAAAGTTCCCGGCGCGGCTTATCACGGCGTGCCATGACGCCTTGGTGCCGGCGAGGTGAGCGAGAACAATCAGGAAAAGGTGTTCTCCGGCCCGGGAAAGCGTCCCGATTGAATGTCGTCCGCGTAACTTCGGACCGCGTCAGCGATGATGGACCGGAGGTCGACGTACCTACGGGAGTGCTTGGGAATGCGTTCGTCGGGCGAATAACCCAACAAGTCGTGGTAGACCAGGATCTGTCCGTCGGTTTCATTGCCGGCACCGATTCCGATCGTGGGGATGGTCAGCCGCCGCGTAATTTCGCCGGCAACGACGGCGGGAATGCACTCGAGGACCACGGCAAAGGCCCCTGCCGCCTGGACCGCTTCGGCATCGGCCAAGAGTTGCTCCCGATTACGTTCGACCCGGTACCCGCCGAGGATGTGTACGCTTTGCGGTCGCAGGCCGAGATGCGCCATGACCGGGATGCCTGCGTCGGTCAGGGCGGCAATCAAATCCGCCTGTTCCCTCCCCCCTTCGAGCTTGACGGCCTGCGCGGCGGTCTCCTTCAGGATTCTTCCGGCATTCTCGATCGCCCTCGCCGTACCCAATTGAAACGTTAGAAAAGGCAGATCCACCACGACCAACGCGCGACGGACGGCCCGAGAGACCATCTCGGCGTGATACACCATCTGCTCGATAGTGACGGGCAAAGTAGTGTTCTTGCCCTGGACTACCATGCCGAGGCTGTCACCCACGAGGACGCCGTCCGCACCCGCTCGATCGACGATCGCGGCCGACGGATAATCATAGGCCGTAAGCATCACGATCTTCCGCCCGGAGCTCTTGATCCGGACGAATCTAGGTACGCTCAACTGCTCGGAACCTTCAGGCATGGTGAGATTCCCGAATGAGTCTCTTGGCCAAATGGGGCTGCGCACATCCAGGGAAAAGATAACACCCCGGCCCCCTCCTCTCTTCACCATAACGGCGACGCGGAGTGTGAAGCAAGATCGTCATGCAGGGCGGGGATGCGGCGAAGTGAAACCCCGCAACGAACGGACGACTTCCTGATTGCTGTGCCGTGTCGCGACGGGAGCGGCAAAATCGCCTCCTGCGCGTGCCTTCGCGATTCACCCCGATCCGGCGGGCGAGGCCAAGACCCGCTCGATCGCCGCGTCAATGCTTTCAGGAGACGGCGGAGTGCCGCCCACGCCGAAGGTTTCGACAAGCTTTCCGTTGCGATCGAGGAGCTTGAGATGGGGCAGGGCACCGTCGGATATTTCGAACTTCTCCACCGAATCCGAACTGATGCCGTATTTGGAGACGAGTGGAATGACGTAACCGCTTCTTTCTGCGAGCTTTGTGTCAACCGTATCGGCGTCCGCCGGGTCGTCGATGGCGACCGCCACCACGGTCAAACCCCGTGGTCCGTATTTTTCCGCCGCCGCCAGTGTGTGCGGCAGCAACTCCAGGCACGGGGCACACCAGGTACCCCAGAAATCAATCAAGACTACCTTCCCTTTCAGTTCGTCGAGAACGGCCTGGAACTGAGTCTCGTCAACCACCCGAACTTGGGAAATCGCGGGAGCAGGCTGGCTTTCGGCGGCACCGGCGCTTGTCGTCCCCGGATTGTCCAAAGAGAGCGCCTTCGTCTCCTCTGATTGTCGGTCGGCAGGGTCGTCACCCGACCGAGCACAACCCGAAAGCGGGATGGCTGCAAGCAACACAAGAGAAAGTGATAGTAAACGCATGGGGACAGTCCTCCTTCGAATCTTTGTACCGTGGGGTCTGATTGTGAAGCCTTCCACAACTTCCAAGCCGCATTGCCCGGTTTTCTTACGCTGTCTCACCGTTTGCTCCAATTATTCGCGCAGGGCTGACAAAAAGTGAACGGAATCGGGGCGGGCGGAACGATCCGACGGAAGAATCCGGACCAAGCGTTTTCCGGAAACTTGCGGCCAGGACGCCGACCTTTCGCCACGTACACGTTATCCCTCATAATAACGATTTCTCCGGTTCGGCGAAGCGACTCGCTTGTTCCGGCTCCGGCGTCCCGCGAAGCGGGCAATCTATGGATATCCGTCACGTCACCTTGCCGCGGGGGGCCGGGGTGGATCGGGCGATCTTCGGGGGCCTTCGCTCTTCGCCGTGCACGACAGGCGGGCCCGACGGAACGCATTGCTCAAACCGATGATTGTCCCAGCCGGCGTTAATCGCCGATGTTTCCCTCCCGTTGAAAGTTCGAACCGGCTGCGGATCGGAGATGAAAGTGAAATCAGGGAAGCAACATGCCCACGGTGCTATTAGGCTTAGGAAGCAATCAGGGGGATCGGCACGCGACCCTGGCTCTGGCCCTGGACCACATCACTCGCCTCGCTCCGATCTCCGTTAGGGCTGTGAGCGTTTTTCGGGAATATCCGGCCGCCGGCGGTAATACCGCACAAATACCCTACCTCAATGCCGCCGCCTTGCTGCATACGCAGCTCACCCCGATCGAAATGTTGCGAACCCTTCAGGAAACGGAGGAGCGACTGGGACGCAAGAGAGCGGAACGCTGGGGGGCACGGACGCTCGATCTCGACATCCTCCTGTATGATGACCTGGTTTGTGCGACGCCAGAACTCACCATACCGCATCCGCGTGTGGCGGGACGGATTTTCGCTCTTCAACCTGCGGTCGAAATCGCCGCCGATCGCGTTCATCCCACCTGCGGAATGACCTTGGCGGCAATGCTCGCCCATCTCGTTGAATCGCCGCCCTGGATTGCCCTTGCGCCAGCCGGTTTTTGGGAAGGAAGCGCCGCACCTTCCGGTCCGGAAAACCACGCCGTCCCGGGAGATAGCGCAGAAGGGTTTCTTCGTGCGTGCGAGCAGGCGACGGCTCGAGTGGCGGCGGATTGCGTAGCCTTGCTTCGTGCCCGTGCACGGGAAAAAAGTATCTCATCGGGCTTACCTGCCTTGTTTGATTTTCGCTTTCCGGATGAAAATGCAGGTATCGTGCCGACCATCGGCGAACGCCGAAGGAATAAGGGTTTGACGCCGGAGTCGGCCTCGAGGTTACACGATGCCTCGATTTGCGAGTCGCTGCCGGTCCCGATCACGGCGTTTTGGAAACCCCTCGAATCCGCGCTTTCGAGGGAGACGGCGGAGTCGCTTCTTCCCGCCGACCAGTGGCTGCCCCGAGTGGTTATCCACGGGCCGACCGCGTTGCAGTGCCTTCCGCGAATGTCGCCTGCTTGGCAACGCACGAGGGAATCGGAGGAGTCTTCCGATCTTGGGGCTTGCCACAACCTACCCAAGGTCGCGATCGGTTCCGAGCGACTTTTCGCGTGCTTGCGGAGAGAAATCGAGTCTTGCCGGGGTAAAGTGCCCATGGTCTTTGTGGAATCTCAGACTCGTCCGTCGATCATCGCCGAGGTTGCGGGAATCGTTGAGGGTGTGCTTCAGTCGGCCATCTCCTAATGGGGTTGTGAGATCGGCCGTCGGCTCGTTTATGCGCCGTCCGGCGGTCAACCCGACGGCGAGATGTCAATCTATGCGGAAGTATTGAGGAAAACTACAATAGGCGATTCCGCGGGGGGACGGGATCCGGAGAGATGTCATGGCCACCGAACCAATAGCACCGCACGTCGTGAGTCACGTTCACGAGTTGCGGGCCGTCCTGAAAAAGTCGCGTCAGTCCGGGCGTACTATCGGTTTCGTGCCGACAATGGGGGCCTTGCACGAGGGGCACCTCAGCTTGGTTCGCGTTGCGCGGAGCGAGTGTGATGTCGTGGTGGTTTCGATTTACGTCAACCCCACCCAGTTCGGCAGGGGAGAAGACTTCGATCGGTATCCGCGAGACCTACCGGCCGACACACGGTTTTTATCGGAACTCGGCGTGGATTGGGTCTTCGCACCGACCGACGGTGAGATGTATCCTGATGGTTTCGACACCTGGGTGCACCCGGGCAGAATTGCCGAACGATGGGAGGGGGAATTTCGGCCGGGACACTTTCGGGGCGTCGCGACGGTGGTCTTGAAGCTGTTCTGCATGGTCGGTCCCGATCGCGCATACTTCGGGGAAAAGGACTACCAGCAATTGTTGGTCATCCGCCGCATGGCCGAGGACTTCAATCTTCCAGTTACCGTTTGCGCGTGCCCGACCGTACGCGAGCCGGACGGATTGGCGATGAGCTCTCGCAATGCCTATCTTTCCCGGGAACACCGCCGGCAAGCGCGTGTCTTGTCGCAAAGCCTCTTCCATGCCGCGGAGCGTGCGGCCTCCGGCGAGCGGTCGGCGGAAATACTGGTTACGGAGATGCGGGAGATCATCGTTACGGCCGCGGACGCAGTCATCGACTACGTGGCGGTGGTCGATCCGAACACCTTGGAGCCGGTGTCCGCCGTCACGGCGCCCGCGCAGGCCTTGGTTGCCGTCCGCATCGGCGGCGTCAGGCTGATCGACAATCTAAGACTGGTGCCTCCCGAGATTTCCGCGCCGCCTTCTCGTAAATAGCTCGGAAAGCTTTACCCATGTGGCAAACCCTGATTTACATTCCGGCAGAATTGCGGGGAATTCCGCTCTTCGGGTTCGGTCTTGTGACCGCGATTTGGGCGATCATCAGCCTCTTCGTGATGGCCTTGCAGGTCCGGCGGAACGGTTGGAACTCCGACGCGGCGGCGACGCTCGTCACTTTGGCCGTGTTGGGTGCGCTGATTTGCTTTGTCCTGCCGAATGTGATGGTGGAGATTCCCGGCAAACGCACCGCTGATGGTACGGCGGCTTACGGTTTGCCCATTCGGGGTTACGGCACGATGCTCCTCCTGGCGGTGGCATCGGCGCTACTGCTGGCGATGTATCGCGCCCGGCGACGGGGGCTGGACCCCGGAATCGTCATCAACCTGGCGTTCTGGATCATCCTGCCCGGCATTCTCGGGGCGAGACTTTTCCACGTCATCGAGTACTGGCCGATCCACTACGGGCCGGTATTGCGGGAGCAGGGGCCGGCGGCGGCGTTGGCCGCCGCAGCGAACATCTCGGCAGGAGGGCTGGTGGTCTACGGTTCTTTGATCGGCGGACTGCTGGGCGGTGCGGCCTTCCTTGTGCGGTACGCTTTGCCGTTTTGGGCCACCTTGGATTTGATAACGCCCAGTTTGGCCCTGGGGTTGGCGATTGGGCGCCTCGGGTGTTTTCTGAACGGTTGTTGTTTCGG
>FWPV01004092.1_pt1 | contig 31647 bp, 24 predicted proteins | sample 2228371 | NCBI WGS metagenome assembly FWPV01 (sample SAMEA103939776, study PRJEB20133) | metagenome
GTCTAGCTTGTTAGTAACATACAAAAAATCACAAGCAGGACAGCTTATGTTACTTAGTATGTATGTTTGATGCCATTTTTGAGTAACAAGTGTAGGGGCAGGTTTTGTATATTAAACCAGGTTTTATTACCAAAAGAACGGTGCTATTTTAGCAAAAATCGATAAAATGCTAACGAAACCTGCCCCTACATGTCAATTACATCATTTAATTCCCCAACCACTTTTAAAAAGACAAAATCAGTAAAGTCTCCCTTTTCCAAAGGGAGATTTAGAGGGATTTTATAATAAATTATAATCGCAATAAACAATAATCGAACAAATATCAGAACTTTAGTTCTTCAGTATTGGACAACACCTTTTTTCAAAATAATATTGGCATAAATAGCGGTTTCGCTGGTAGCAACAACACAAAAAGCTTTTCTTGATCTCTCATAAAAAGAAAAACGTTCAATAGGAGTAAGCTTTACTTCTTTTCCTTCTGCAGAGCTTAATATTTTTCTAAAATCACTCCATATTGAAGGTTCTGGAGACTCTGGATCAACTACTGCCATTACAACTGCATTATCTTCTACAAAGCTATCTAATGGGAAGAACTGGATAACAGCTTTTAAAATCGCGCATACACCGTGTCCATCAGCTCTAATGAGTAATCTTGCATTACTGGCTGCTGGAAAGTTACCATCAGCTATTACTATTTCATCACCATGTCCCATACTCATTAAAGCATGCATAAGTTCAGGCGATATTTCTTTTGGAATTCCTTTTAGCATTATATTCTCCTTTTCGAATTAAAACATACGAGTTGAATTTGTCTTTAAAACTTTATTGGAAAATATTATTACAAAAGAGATCAAAACTATAAGCAACACACTATAGGCGGATGCTGTTCCAAAATTAGATAGCCTATCAAGTTGAGAATAAATTTCCACAGATATTGGCTTATTAGATGGAATATAAAGCAATATGGAAGCTACAAATTCCCCCAGTGCAGTAACAAAAGATAATAATACTCCTGCAAAAACGCCGGGCAGAACAAGTGGCAATATAACTCTTCTGAAGGCATAGAATCTTGATGCTCCAAGATTTCTTGCAGACTCTTCAAGGGAATCATCTATTTGCAATAATGATGCGTAGGTTGAGCGAAATACTAAAGGGATATGCCTTATAAAATATGCTAATGGAAGCATCCAGAATGTGCTGGCAATTATTTGTCCCGCAGTAAAAATACTCGGTTTATTGAAGGCAATAATAAGATTCATTGCGATAACAGTGCCGGGCAAAGCCCATGGTATCATTATAAGTATCTCCAGAACGCTTTTTCCAATGAAACGTTTTTTGGCTATAATATAAGCAGAAATTAATCCAAAAATTAAGTTTCCACCAGTAGCAATTGATGCCATCTTTATACTATTCAATATTGGTTCCAGGACTTTGGGATTACTAAATAGATTTATATAGTTTTCATAGGTATACTCTGAGGGTAGTATCTGCCATGTCCATGATCCATCCCTAACAAATGACATAAGAATTATCGTCAAATGCGGAAGTAATAATATTATTACAATTAGAATTCCAATCGCTCCCATAATGTATCTTGTAAACCTGTTGCTTATTTCTGTTTCATAAGGTGCTACACCTTTATTACTCGTAACATATTGATTTCTTCCAGAATACCATTGCATAATTAATAGAAAGATAATAGAAATTGCAGAAAGCAAAACAGTTTGAGTTGCTGCCATATCAAGATTGTTATTTATTTTGGAAAAATATATCTGTAAGCTCAAGATTCTATAATCAGGTGCAAACAAGAATGGTGCGCTAAAAGAAGCCATTGAGGTCATAAAAACCAGTAAAGAAGCAGCAACTAATGCTGGTGTTAATAGGGGAAAAATTATTCTTCTATGAACCATCCATTTTCCCGCTCCCAGATTATATGCAGATTCTATTATAGATACATCAATGTTCTTAAGTGCAGAAGAAACAAACATATAGAAATATACATACATTGTATAAGTATGGACTAAAAATATTGCAGGGACACCATCAATTTTAAACGGTGGTTCTTGAAGGTTAAACAATGCTTGTATACCCCTCGGCAATATGCCTGTTTCACCATATAAAAACATAAAAGAAATAACCCCTACTAATGGTGGCAAAACAAAGGGGAGTATTGCTAGATTAGAACACAGAGACCTTCCAGGAAAACGATAACGAGTGAATATAAAAGCTAATGGCACACCAACAATAGCAGATAATATAACACTAACAATGGATATAAATATACTATTGGCAAGAGCCTCTAAATTTGCTGTGCTTTTGAGACTAAAGAATTCAATATAATTATCATAGGAAAAACTACCAGATTTAATAAAACTTTGTAAAATAACCTGGATCGTTGGGTAAAATACATATCCAAACAGAATAAAAAGTATTGGCGTGCTAAGAAGCAGGATATAAATGTTTTTACGTATTTGAATAATAAATTTATTCAGGGGAGACATTATATTTTAGTATAGAAAATCCATCTGTATCTCTTGAAACTATTGAGAAATGACATCTACCCATACAATTATCAAGGATCCTTTCATTTCGGTTTTTGCAAAAAAGCCAAAAGAAAGCCATAAATAGAAGACAATGTCCAACTACTAATATTGGCTTACCATCCTCTGTCTCTAAGTTTTTTATAAATCTATTAAGCCTTCTTTCTACATCATCTAAAGCTTCACCGTTAGGGAATGCTATGTGTTTAAGGTTCTGATCCCATTTATTTATTACATCACTATATATAGACCATTTCTCGGGATCCTTTTGATCTTCAGCATCCAGATCTCCAACATCGACTTCATATAAATAATCAACAGTTTTTATATCGAGTTTATGATAATTGTTTATTATTCTGGCAGTGTGTTGAGCACGAAGCAAAGGACTTGAATATATTGTAGAGAATTCCATTTCCTTTAAAGCTTCTGCTTGCATCATTGCTTGTTTGATCCCGCGTTCAGTTAATGGTGGGTCTATTTTTCTAGCAGCAAATATGCGATCCACATTTGCTTTGCTTTCTCCATGCCTGAGTAAATATAAAGTAAGCTTATTCATAATTATTACTTAGTTATCAGGATTAATCTTCAAACTCACCAGCACATTTTCCACAGACTATGTAAAAACGAACGTCTTCAGATTGTGAATGACTTTTAATAAGGTCAACAAGATGATCTGGAAGTTCAGCGCCACACCTTGAGCATTTATATAACGAACCGGTGGGATTTGGCACGTTAGACATATCGCCTAGAAGATATTTCCATCGCTGATAATCCCAGGGGATTGGCGTTCCTACTGCATTAGATATATAAAGTCCGCGTTGTATAAGAACTTTTGCATCATTAAGTGATATTTTTTTTGATGGTCGTTCAGACATTATTGAAAATCTTTGATCAAATTCCTCTTTACTCATGTCAGTGTCAACGAAACAATCCTTTAAACCACTTTTCCAGAAATCTAAGAGAAAAACCATAACTTTCAATCTTCCATCAGGTTTAATAAATCCCAGAGCGAGTGTTAAAAGTCCAGATTTTTCAGAATCGCTAACATACGCACCATAATACTTTGTATCAGGCTCAGGAATCTCTCTGCTCATAGGTATAGTGCTTGTATAATATTTACATGTCATACAAGCAGAAAGATTTGGTCGCATTCTGTTACAGCAAACAGGACATATATTGGCATTAACACCAGGGCAAAATCTGGCTGATTCACGTATTCCACACTCTCTACAGCGTGTGCGTCCACGTCTGGTAACTCTTCGCCTGCTTCTTGCACTTGGTCTTTGTCTGCCCATTTTATTATCCAAATTTTCATTATTGCTTCTGCTGTGGTTTAATTAGACCCGAAATATATTCAGAAGCTTTTTTAGCAAGGTCATCCGCATTAATATCAGCAAATTTTAAGAATTCTTTTACCATCGGAAGCACCGAACCTGTATCCATTAAATTGGTTGCTAATTTGCCCATTGAAGACTTGCTTATTCCGCCTGATGCCTGGTCACCCATATTCAGTATTCTAATACTTTCAATCTTTTCAACAGGTTTCATCATACGTTCAATAATTTGTGGCGATGTCTCTATCAACTGTAAAATAGCTTGCTGAACAAGGATTCTCTGTTCAGTTATGTTCTTGGCTTCTATCATCTTCATTTGACCTTCTGCCTTGGCTTTAGCTTGAGCTAATATAGCTTCTGCTAAACGTTCCATAGGTTTAGCTTCCCTTTCAGCATTTATTATTGCAACTTCTTTATCTCTTTCAGCTTCACCTATGCGTTGAACAGTTATGGCATTAACATCAGCTATATTCTTAATAGCAGTTGCTTCCAAATGCTCTTTGGTTGCAAGATCGGTCTGTTTCATTTTTAATTCCATGCTGATCTTGCGATCCTCATCCGCCAGTCCAATAACCAATTTCTGCGATATTTCTGCCTGACCTACCTTTTGCCCCATATCTATTTGCTTTAATTCTATTGACAGGTTTCTTTGTATATCTCTCTCTAGAATTTGCTGTTCTTTGGATATTCTAGCTGTTTCTTTCACTACATCTTGTTCATACACAATTTGTGCAGCTTCTGCTTCTCTTTGAGCAACGTAAGATGTAACCTGTTTGCGTAAGTCTGCCTCTGCGAATGAACGATTTTGCTCAAGTGCATATTGTTTGATTAAAGAATCTGTATCAGCAGCTTTAATTCCTACATTAGCTGAGAATATGGACTTTTGAACCTCGAGATTTCTTTCAATTTCTCTAATTTGAATCGCCTGTCCCATAGCAATTTGTGCTACTTCTATAACCTGACCTTTTTCGATTTCTCGTTCCTGGATGCTCTGATCTCTTGCTATTCTGGCTCTCTCCATCAATGCTTCTTGCTCGTATTGAACCTTTGTACCTTCTGCCTTCCGTGTCGCCGTGTATGCCTGGATTATCTTCTTCTGATCCGCATCTACTATCGCTCTATCCTTCTCCAAGATATATTGCTTCTTCAATGAATTTACTTCTGCTTCCTTGATCCCCAACTGTGCCTCGTAGGTCACCTTCTGTATTACCAAATTCCGCTCTATCTCTCGCTCCTGTACCTTCTGTCCCATGTCTATGTTCGCTATCTCTATTACTCGTCCCTTCTCTATCTCTCGCTCCTGTATGCTCTGGTCTCGCGATATCCGTGCCTTCTCCATTAACGCTTCTTGCTCGTATTGAACCTTTGTACCTTCTGCTTTCCGTGTCGCCGTGTATGCCTGGATTATCTTCTTCTGATCCGCATCTACTATCGCTCTATCCTTCTCCAAGATATATTGCTTCTTTAATGAATTTACTTCTGCTTCCTTGATCCCCAACTGTGCCTCATAGGTCGCCCTCTGTATCATAAGGTTCTTCTCTATGTCTCGCTCCTGAACTCTCTGCGCCTTCTCTATGTTCGCTATCTCTATGCCTTTCGCCTTCTCTATATCCCTGACCTGTATGCTCTGATCCTTCGATATCCTCGCCATCTCTGCTATCGCTTCTTGTTCGTATTGTATCTTATCAGCTTCAGCTTTACGTGTTGCGGAATAGGCTTTTATTGCTTTATCCTTGTCGGCTTCTGCGAAGGCTCTTTCTTTCTCTAGCACATATTGAACCTTTAATGAGTTAACTTCTGCTTCTTTAATGCCGACCTGTGCCTGGAAAGTTGCCTTTTGTATGATTAGATTTCTATCAATTTCCCTTTCCTGAACCTTCTGATTCATTTCAATTGAAGCAATCTCAACATTTTTTCCTTTTTCAATTTCCCTTTCCATAATTTTTTGCTCTTGAGCAACTTTGGCAATAGCTATTGACAGGTCTTTTTCTATCTCACGAACTCCAACTCCTTCTTCCTGAGCAATTTTAGCTTTGGTTATAGCAAGAATTTTTTCAAAATCCTTCACTCCGACCTGTTGTTCCTGATCTATTTTCTTTAGTTCAACTTCCAGGTTTCTTTGAATTTCTCTTTCCTGGACTTTCTGACCCATCTCAATATTTTTAGTTTCAACGATCAAGTTCTTTTCTATTGTTCTTTCCGCAACTTTTTGCTCTTGTTCAACTTTGGCAATTTCGACTTCTTTATACTTAAAGATCTCTGCTTTCTGCAGTTCCTGATCTTTTAATATACCTGCTTTTTGTCCAACAACTTCCTGCTCGTAAGTAACTTTAATAGTTTCAGCTTCTTTTTCAGCAGCATAAGTTGCAATCTTCATTTGCATATCAGCTTCAGCCCATGATCTTTCCTGTTCAAGAGTAAATTTGCTTTTCGCTGCATCAACATCTATCTTTGTAATAGCAACATCGGTATCTTTAACTATTTTTTCCTTTTCTTTTGCTGCTTTCTTTACTATATCTGTAATTTCCTTTATACCTACAGCGTCGAATCGGTTATTTGGATCCATTTCGGAAATAGGAGTCTGGTTTAGCATTGTGATAGTAACAGTTTCAAGAGAAAGACCGTTTTCCATCAGGTCTCCCTTAACGATTTCTCTAACTTCATCAGCGAATTTTTTTCTATCTTTTTGCAATTCCTCAAGGGGCATGGTTGCTGCAACGGCTCTCAATGCACCGTCAACTTTATCATCAAGCAGAGCTTTTATATTTTCGAGCATAACATCCTGCTGGACATCCCTGCCCATAGCCTTTGCTCGTCTTCGTCCTATACTGAAAAATCTTTTTAATTCAGGAACAGGAACACTCTTTTCACCAAGCGTCTGCGCTGCTTTGATAACATTTTCTTCGCTTGGATCAACCTTAACATAAAATACAGCAGTTACATCGGCTCTCATGAAATCTGCACAAATTAAAGATTCTTCTTTGCCGATGCGCGATATTTCCAGTCTCATAGTATTTAGCGAGACAGGGCGCACTTCATGGAATATGGTATTTACCCATACTCCACCACCTTGAAATTTCACAACATATTTTTTTCCTCCTGTTCTAACTAGAGCCTGGTCAGCTTTGGGCATTTGATATCTATAGATTACAGCGAAGAAAACTCCCGCTGTAACAATAACGAGCGAGGATATTGCAAAAGATGTTGTTTCAAGGTCAGTATATTTGAAAATTAGTAACGAAACTATTATTAATCCCGCCAATGATAAGATCGCAACAACAAGACGCATTGTTATCCCCCTAAGGATTAATTTTTATAACAATAAGTTTATTTATTTAATATTCAATGCTATGAGTCATCACTTCACGCCTTAATCCATGTAATTGTCTCGGTGAAGTTTGCCATGCTAAACTAGCTAAATAAGCAAGTGCATTTTGCAGAAGCGGTTTTGCTACCTGTCCTCTTGCAGGGTCTCTTGTATCAACAGCAAAAGTTACATATCGCCCTTTACCCCATTTGAGTTGAAAGCTTATGCATTCTCCCTTGAGTCTAACTAATCCACTAATATAGTTAAGCGCATTTTGCAATAATGGTCTTGCAGCATGGGCTTTTGCTGCATCTCTTGTATCTATAGCAAAAGCGACATAAAAGCCAGCACCCCACCTTAATTGTATTCCTACAGGGTCACCATTATCCCTTCTAACAGCAAATCGCTGATAAGCTCTATCGTTTGTAACCCAATGATCGTCAGTTACAATGGAGTCAATATTTATTCTATTAGGATTAGAAAACAATCCTGATGAATTCCCAAATGCAGTTATAAGAATTCCTGAATCCTGTGAATTGACAACCCTGATAGGGTGAACATCAACAGGCATCCATGTTCCACGCCATCCCCTGCCTTCAATAACATTATCATCCATTGCTGATGCCCATACTACACCGCCGCGAGCCACAAAGTTCTTTATCAATATGTCTGCATCGGCAATAAAATATTCTCTATCATGTCCAGGTGCATTCCATGTGAACCAGATTACATCATATTGATTTAAATCCAAAGTGCTTAGCTTTATTGCTTGTGGGTCACCATAATTATCTGGATTTGGATTGACCTTGACAGTTTGAAATGAAAAATTATTTCCACCCATTATGGTAAATTCTTGCAGTATTTCATGCTCAATAGTCCGATTATCACCTACAACAATAAGCACTCTAATAACAGCCCTTCTTGTTCCTAAAACTCTATAAGCAGGATCATTTATAACCCAATGGTCATCAGTGATAATAGCATTAGCATCAATTTTATTTGGCCATGAAAATAATCCAGAAGCAAAGCCTTCAGGAGTTATCGTTATATTTGCATCTTCAGAACCAACAACTCTTGCGGGATGAACTTCAACGGGAAGCCATCCACCTCTCCATGTTCCGTTTTCATTGATATTATCATCCATTGCCGATGCCCAAACTGTCCCACCTTGTGCAACAAATTCTTTTATAGCAGATTCTGAAGTTTCCAGAAAATATTCCCTATCATGACCAGGTGCATTCCATGTAAACCATATTATATCATATTCTGATAAATCCAAAGAATTAAGATTAATGGCTGTAGTAGGATCTCCGAAATTGTTTGGATTTGGATTTATATTAACAACCCGATATCTGAATGTGTTTCCCTCAACATTTGTGAAACTTGTCAGCAATGGTGGTTCGACAGTGCGATTATCTCCAACAACCACAAGAACATTAAAAACACCTGTAGGAGAGATTTTTATTGAAGATATTATATCTCCAAAATGCTGTGGATGAGTATGAAGGTCTAAGATATATTTTTCAAACTCCAGCCTTCCAAGACCAACAGAAAAATTTGCCCCCTCAAAATTTGGTTGCTCAAAGAATATAGCTCTACAACCTGTTGGCGGAAAATTTGGTCCTCTAGTTATCTTCATAGAAGATACAGTTCGATCAAGCCCTATATCTCTCATATTATTTACGTCTTTAAGCACAATACCTTTTGTTCCCTGTAAATCCCTATCCTGGTAAAGCTCGATGATGAGAGGGACAACTCCATAATCCGGACCTGTAGCTACTAATGCCGGAGCGAACTGTATTGATGAAATAATATCACCAAAATTATATGGTATATTATGTATATTAGGATAGAATCCAGGTGATAAAACTATTCTTCTTCCTGTATAATTCGGATGTTCATAGAAAATAGCCTTGAAGTTTGGTGCCGCATCAAAACCAGGTCCACGATACACTTTTATTGATGATATCATATCTTCGCATCCAATGGTCGTTGTATCGCTGACAGAATCAATAATAGTAACTTTTTTCCCGCGGAAATCCGGATCGCGGAACACCTCAACAATAAGTCTAGGTGCTAATGGCATTAAGCTCACTCCTTTTCAAACATCAGTGTATCAACTAGACTGCGTTGAGGCTGGTGAAGTGCCATAAGTAGTCAATGGTGAAACCAATCCCATTGAAGTAGTAGTAACCGGTCTTATAATTTTGAAATAATCAAATCTGGTAACAGTAGGAGGTATATTACCCGGACAAAGTGCATGCATACCGACCATTACAGGATCGCTCATTACTACGTTAGCACTTCCAACAGATTGCCATGATTGACCATCGGTGCTACAATATGCCTGAAAATCGTGCTTGGTCCGTTCTATTCTAAGATAATTTACTACTGATTGCTGCCTACCACGCCCTATAGCAGCATATCTTCTATTTATATGAGTCTCAAATCTTATATCCCCTCTGAAAGCATGTAAAGAGGATGTTTTATCAAGCCTTATAAAATGGTCCGGATCCTTCCATATTAGTATTCCACCATGTTCTTTTTGTTGTTCCGAAGCTGTCATCTTTACCTCAACAGCAAAATCTCCTGATATCGGTTGGACCATACGCGGTGCATCCATATTTCCACTTCGCCCATCAGGTCCCCACCATAAATCGTGGTTAGGTCCTACATGTATCTCTAACCATCCTCCTCTTTCACGGAGTATACCACCAGTTGCAGGTTGACCCAGCTGACGGACACAATCTCCTCTAGGATCGATCCATTGCCAAACAGGTTTTATTGTGTCAAATTCATCTAAAAAGATAATATCTCTAAACCTACCTGTTCCACCTGATACCCAGGATTCCAATTTTATAGATGAAATTATATCACCAAAATATTGAGGCTGATTATGTAAGTCAGGAAGTTCCTTATGATAATCGAGCGGCCCAAGACTTATTACCATTTGCTGACCTTCAAACTCAATATGTTCATAAAAGATAGCTCTGCATCCTGATGGTGGGAAATTCGGTCCTCTAAATACTCTTATCGATGATATAGCATCATGTAGCCCAATTTGTGCTGTATGGCTTACATCTCTTAACACCACTGATTTTGTTCCTCTGAAATAAGGATCCCTATAAACTTCAACTATCAATGGTATGGTTCCGTATTCAGGACCAGCGGTAACCATGGCAAATCCGAAGCTTATTGATGCAACTCTATCACCAAAATCATAAGCTATATCATGAAGGTTAGGATAATATCCAGGTCCAAGAACTAACTGCCTGCCTTTGTAATCCCTTTCCTCATGTAATATAACTTTATAATTTGGACTACTTGCATATCCCGGACCTCGAAAGACTTTCACTGAAGATATATTTTTTAAAAAACCAATATTTCCAGTAAACGGCACGTTATCAATTACTGTAGTTTTAACCCCTTCAAAATTTGTATTTTCATAAATTTCCACCACAAGCCTTGGCATGCGAGGTATTGTGGCAAGTGGTGTAATCATTTGGGTCTGTGTCGACCGATATGTCGCAGTTGGTTGATAAGGATTGTATGGTGTTGTCATGTCAAAATCTCCCCAAAATTATTGTTAATTATATATTATTATCTAGTATACATTATTTTTTCTTATTCTGTCAAGAATAGCAGTTTTTTATAAAGTTCTATATACGAAAAATATTAACAAACCAATGAAAGCCTATTATTTGCATTATTGCAGAAAGTATAATTAATGCTATAATTAAAAGCTTACCTATATCCTGACCTTTCAGGCTTCCCAATAACAATGGTTCTCTTGATACATAAGCACTAGCAGCATATAATTCTTCACCTATAATAGTATAATCACAGCTTGTAATAAAGAATGGAATTTGAGTGATTGAATCTGTTCCAGCAATCTGGATAGCACCGGTTGCATTACCTACTTCTCCAAATATAAGTGATTCTGCTTGAAATAATCCCATATAAAATATTGTAGCAGGTTTTTCGCGCATTATTATGCCGTCAACAGCAGCAGCATAAGCAAATTGCTCTTCAGTAATAAAGAATATATTATCCTGTCTGTAATTATCCGGTCTCCCTGCATCTAAATGAGCATTCTTTACCACTTCACGTTCTATATTCATAACAACAGGATCACTACAGGGAATTATTAGTGGTGAATCATTTTCAGCTGCTTTACGCGCTATGCTTGAAAGAATGTTTATTCCCGCTATTGTTGCCATATTTCTCATACTGCCTGTTCCCGAAACGTAAAGTATTGATTTTCCCATTTCAGTAGCTCTTCCTATAGCTTCATCAATAGCATCAAGACCTGGTATACGTCTAATGAAAATCTGACCACCGCGTTTTATAGAATAAATATAAAAGATCAAAATTCCAGAAAAAATTATTATCCCGATAGCTGTCGGCAATAGTTCATTATTAAACCATTGAGCAATAGGTGAAATAGGTCCAATTACTGCTGAATCTGCAAAATTTCCCGATCTATCTTTAACTCTTATTATATAATAATATTCTTTTTTTCTCGATAGTTTTGTATCTTCATATTTCGTTGAACCAGCAGGAATGCTTCCAACAACTCTCATATCTTTAATCTGATTACCTCTTAATATTATATATTCTACAACATCATTTTCGTTGTTTCCATCATCTTCCGCAACACTCCATGTTAGTGTTATACTGCTTCCATTATCATTCGGAGTATCAAAGGCATAAATGTCTTTCGGGACTGATGGAATATCATCCGAGTATATTTTACTAACGAATAACAGGAGTATCTGGCTTATTAAAAATATAATTTGAAAAACTTTCATGCTTGAACAACCAGAATTAAAAAGTATAAAAAACTTTTATTATTAAATATAAATAATATACCTTTTATATTGCAAGATCAAGATTTAAAAAGATGTGATATTACCCGATTAATTTCTTATACCGTTTTAAAAAATTATTTATACAATCTATTAACCCCGTTTGAAAAAGGCGAAATCAGGAAAGTCTCTCTTTTCCATACTTATAGATAATATTGTATTAAGGTTTGTAGTAGCCCGATTTATCGGGCGTTAAATTTAATAATAACGCTCAATGAATTGAACGGATACAAACGAGTAGATACGAACAACTTTTATCTTATAGCCAAATTAGGAAAGAAATAAAAATAATCACCTAACAAATTGAAATAATATCAAAGACATTGTTTCAATTAATCGGAAATAAGAATACCAATTAAAGGCACTCTTTCCAGCATATCCTGACCATGAGGTGCATCTTTCAAAGCATCTGTTAAGTCTTCCCCTGCCTGGTGGAAGACCTGGTGTTTTCCATTTTTCCAGAGAAAACTTTCAGATACATCATATATTTTCCCTTGATACGCTATATACGCCGGTGCGCCATTTTTACCATTATATTTTGATAATTCTTGTTTGGTCATCTTTCTCATGTTCACTGCTTTCTAATATGTAGGAGCAAATGGCTATTTGTCCCAAAAATACACATCATATTGTGAGAAATGGTATTATATGATAAAAATTATTCATAGGTATGTTTTAAAATGCCCCTAAAAGCGATTCTTTTGTGCCTGTAATGAATTATTTTTATCATAATAGATAATTAGTCATAAAACATTTATTGACTCATCCAGGACGATTTATGAATGGCCATATATTTAAATTGTGCTACATGATCCAGTTATTACAAGGCTTTATACCTATTTTTTTTAATTATCCAATCCGTGAGCGAACCAGGTCCGCCCATTTACGTAGCCTTTCTCTATCGTTCCCTATTCGGTAAACATCGCGGAATATTATCTCTAAGTTACAATCCTTAGCAGCATATAAAGTCTCATCTATATCTTTCTTAAGCATATCCCAATCCGGTGAAGAACCACTAATAGGTGCGGGTCTGGGTTTGCGTGAAAATACATATTTTCGTCCTAATTTTTCTGCGATCACCTGCATATCGCACCATGGAGATATTGACACTGCGCGTATATTCGGGATAGCCTGTATTAAGAAATCCCATCGATCATGCACTGGTTCACAGCAACCATAATATATCAAACCGAAACGTTTGCATATATCTGCCATATATGGCAGGAAAAACTCATTAAACATTGCTGGTGATATTGCGGTTGTTTCCTGTGATTCCATCCATAACCATAAATCCTTGAGTTTGGGAGTGCCATTATATCCCGGCTGAGGTAATGCAGTTGTGAAACCAGGGCTCCCAGAACCAACATGGGTAGAGTTATTATTCAATCCAAGCAATTTCTCTCGTTCAAGAAAATCAAAATAAGATAAGCGATCATCCCTTAAATAAGCCATGATCCTGTGGATTGCATCGGGTTCATCATATACCCATACCATCAGTCTGTCGTTCCCGATGAGACGGAAAAGATCGGAAGTAAGCCCCGCATGGAGACCTGTTGTTCCATGAAGTTCTATTGGTATAATATCGCCAAAAATATTTTCAAGGCGTTCTTTCCATTGAAGAGTGCCTTCCCTGTTTACCCAGAAATTGCGCGGTTTAAGTTTTTCAATATCTTCTGGCGTTTTTATTGGATTTTCAAAGGCATAACCAATCGCTGCTCCTGAAGTATCCACTGCATGATGTGACCGTATCTCAACACCATATCCTGTTGAGCCTACGTGCCATCCAATACGCCAACAAGGCTCTAAAACTATGTCATCGCCTACTTCCTCAGCATGCCGAATGACCCAGCGTAAATGTCTCTCAACACCACGTAATGATGGATCCTCACACTCCAACTCTGAATCTGAAATATAGCTTTCAAGAGTCCATGTTTCAAATAAAATCATCGGGCGTTCAGCATGAAGGTCTTTAAGTGCTGTCCAAAGCCGTTTACGTTCTTCCATTACCGGTTGTGTCGCCAATTCCATCCAGCGATTTGCTAAAGCCCTTAATACCTCACGATCCTTATTTTCCATCGATTTTCTCCTATTTATAACTTTATTAACGCCAGTCCGAAATAATCACGAATTACACGAATAGAACGAATAAAACGAATATAAGTAAAAATATTTCTAAAATTTATGAAATGCTATTTTATACGATTTTCAAGATAAAGATCAAGCAATTTTCGGTCTACTTTTAAGCCTCTCCATTCTTCATATTGTGTTCCTGGTCTACCATGTTCCACAATACCAAAAGCACCTCTGAATCCCCACAAAGCATATCCCCATCCAAACTCTTTGAACAAGCTTAATAAGTCAGCAAACCATCTGAGAGCTACATCGTTTGGAGTCTTATCATAACATCCAAATTCACCGACGTGAACACGAACCCCTTTCTTCTGCAGATCAAGCCATGGAGTATAAAATTCACGTAAAGTATCCTTGTCCCATATCTTCCCGCCCCAATTTGTTCCAGGGTAAACAGGCTCTGGTAGATTAGAGCTTCCGCTCCACCATCCTGCTTTATAATGTGTAACTGCCATAGGTTGATAGCCCCGACAACTTTGTATAACGTCCAGGTCTGCTAATTCTGGCATGGCAATATTTCCACCACCAAGCCCATCAATCACTATTTCCCTTTCGGGATCAATTGCCCTTATTGCTGTAAATGTTCTTCTTATTACTTCGGCGTGATTTTCCCGGCTCATCCCATATTGACCTATGCCAGGTGGCTCATTTACAAGGTCAAAGCTGAGAAGATCATTTGAAATACCTTTATAGCGCTTTGCCAGAAGCTCCCATTGAAACACAAATGCATCCTGGGCAATCTTATCAGTCCAGAGATTATCGCGCTCAAGGTCATTGCGATTTATGCAATATCCTGGTGCCCTATGAAAATTTAAACATGTATGAAGACCTCTTTCCTTACAAGCCTCAAAACAAAGGTCTATATGTTCCAGAGCTTTCTCATCAGGATTCATGTAGTCAAAATTGTGAGTCCAATATCTATAATCCATTGGAAGCCTGACAAAGTCTAAACCAACATTAACCATAAGGTCCAGTGCATTATAATCTGGAGGCTGTGGTTTTATACCTTCTTGCCAGATAAACATCCATTGGAAATTGAAGCCATAACGTGGCATAATGAAGCCCTCCCAAGCAAATTTTATTTTATACATCCTGTAATTCGGAAAGATAAAATAATAAAGATAAAACACGGAATCACAGAGTCACGAAGATAAATTATATTTTTATCACGAATGTCACGAATAAGACGAATTACACGAATAATTATTTTTTTATTATATTCGTGCTATTCGTTTTATTCGTGTAATTCGTGATTCTGTGTTCTTCGTAATTAATTTTCTCTCCGTGCCTCCGTGTCTCTGTGTTTTTTAAACTGGTTGTATGTTTAAAAATGCACATTCAATTGAAAGAAAGGAATCTTTAATTCTTAATATATCCCCATGAGGATGCTAATTTTTCTTGAGGTTTTACAGAACTCATAGGACCCTTCATGGATTTCTTTACTTCTTCTTCTGTAAGCCCACGATTATATAACTTACATTCATCAAGAATACCAGCAAACCAGTCCCTGCTTTCCTGTGTTCCACCTATAACATAGCTACTAGTATTTGCTGGAATTGCAATATTAGCATCTTTTTCTGCTTTTATTTCACCATTAACATATATTCTTACTTTCTTTCCATCGTAATTACCGACAATATGATACCATTCACCAGCCTTTAAGGTATTATTCGGAGTGTCCAATGTATTACCTCCGCTATAATGTATCCTTACATAGGCAGAAGGATTAATAAACATTCCATAGGTAATATCACCTTTAACACCAAAACTGACCCAGGCATTAAAATTATCTGGATTTACCCAGGCTTCCATCGCTACAGCATTGGTTATGGTTGCAAAACTATTAGAATGAGGTATTTCAACTTTTTGACGTTGACCTGCATCAAACCTTAATGCTTTACCATATTTCCCTTCAACCCATACTGGATTCCTGATAAGTTTACCATCGTTACCATTCCCACTGGAGTCTTTAGCAATATCCCCGCTTCCTTCATCAAAATTCCAGTAACCAATTAACCCTTCTTCAGCAGAATAGGTTACTGAAAATGTAAAAAGGATAAAAATTAAAGAAATAAAAAATGTGCGCATTTTTCCCCTCTCTTTTTTGAAATTTTACCATACTTAAATGGATAAAATTTCCGCCAGCCTGCAAAGATTATGATCGACGTCCTTTTTATTTGACCAAATTGCCTCCAATTCAGTGAGTTTTATTTGATTATTGACTTCACCGATCATAACATTTGAGATACCATCCTTAAGTGACTCTACTGCAGCGGTGCCTAATTTACTGGAAAGTATTCTATCACGCGTTGTGGGGCTTCCCCCTCGCTGTATATGTCCAAGAACTGTAACTCTATAGTCAAAACCTGTTTTTGCTCTCACTTTCTCAGCAATTGTATAAGCATTTCCTTCTTCATCGCCTTCAGCAACAATAACAATTGAACTTGTCTTTCCTCTTTTCCTTCCTTTAGTAAGAATTTCACACATTTTATCAATATCTGTTTTTCTTTCAGGGACTAAAATAACTTCTGCTCCACCAGCAATTCCAACATCCAGAGCAATAAACCCTGAGTTCCTACCCATCACCTCCACAAAAAATATTCTTTCATGAGAAGCTGCTGTATCTCTGATCCTATCGACTGCATCGAGGGCTATATTTGTAGCAGTGTCAAATCCTATAGTGAAATCTGTTCCATATATATCATTATCTATAGTTCCTGGAAGACCAATAACAGCAATATCATGTTCTTTAATAAGATCGCTTGCTCCACGATATGTGCCATCACCACCTATGACAATTAAACCATCTATTCCTAATTTTTTTAGATTTTGTGCAGCCTTTGCCCTACCTTCTACGGTCTTGAATTCTTCCGATCTGGCGGTCTTTAATATAGTGCCACCGCGCTGGATTATATTTGAAACTGAGCTGAGACCCATCTGAGCTATTTCACCATCTATTAGTCCGGCATAGCCGCGCATTATGCCAAAAACCTCGATGCCATAATATATTGAAGCTCTAACAACAGCTCTAATGCAGGCGTTCATCCCGGGTGCATCACCTCCACTTGTTAGAACGCCTATTTTCTTTATTTTTTGCATTATTCCCTCCAGAATATCTTAGTAAGCTTTTAATTTACCCCATTGAACTGCAAGTTTATCCTCCGGAAAAACTGCCATAACAGGTGGTGATTTATATATTGACTTAATTTCGTCCTTTGTCAGTGCATTATCATATATTTCTACTTCATCCATAGTGCCAATCAGATACCAATCCGTAGCTACATCTGCTGGAGGTCCACCAAACCAGAGTGAAAAATCTTGAAACTTTATTCCACCAGGTAAGGGAGAACTGCTATCTAATTCACCATTGACATAAAGGCTTAAATCTGAAGAATCATAAGTTAAAGCTGCAAAATACCATTCTCCTGCTTTAACTGGCGTCTTTCCTGTTACCCGTGGCCAATTACCCTGGTAAATGTAAGCATTAAAAACACCATCGCCAAGGTTAATTATATAAGAATCCGCATAAGATACAACCTCTCTTCTGCCACTAACCACTTCGAAATTAACCCATGCGACAACAGTTAATGATTTGCTCAACTCCAGATCAGGTGTTTTAGGAACCTCAACATAAGCCTTTGAACTATCAAAATATAATCCATTTCCAAACTTAGCCTTAACCCATTTAATATTTCCTCCAGCGAACTTACCATTATGTCCTCCAACCACATCCTTAACTATTTCCCCGGAATTTTCATCCATAGGCCAATGCGCTATAAGCTTAGCAGAGATCGACGGAGAGATTGCTATAAGACAAAACACCAGGACAGCAAAAATAGCTAAAAAAGTTGAATATTTCCTTACTAGCATTATTATTACCTCCTTAATTATTTGTAAAAGTTATAGCATTAAAAAAGCAATTTATTACGATTACCATTTACTATAAAATCCCTCTTAATCTCCCTTTGGAAAAGGGAGACTTTTCTGATTTCCCCTCTTCGAAGGGGTTGGGAATTGTATAAACAATTTTTAAAAATGGTATAATATAAAGATTATTATTGTCTTTTTACCTCCCTTAATCCCTCCGTAAACGGAGGGAAATATTTTATCACCATTTACGGGGATAGCAATTGTAGGGCTTGCGGCCGCAAACCCTACTTATTTTCATCATTCGTATAATTCGTGACATTCGTGATTAATAATTCGTGATATTTGTGATTAAATATCTCCGTGTTTCGTCTTTATTATGTAATGATAGTTCATAATATTTCTGCATACATAATCCATATCCAGATTATTATATTATGAACTATCATCATTATGAACTATTATTTAGAAATGGTATTAAATCCTTTTCTTTGTTGGGTTTTCAACCAAAACTACTTACTACCAATATTTATAAATTAGTTATCATTACTGATTATGGTTTATACTCGGCTAGAAATCCAGCTACAGCACCTTTCCAGACATAGTCAGTTCCATAGTCTTTTGCTACACAAATATCCGGCAGGCTGGTTTTACCGCGTTGAAGATAAAATGTATTATTTTTATTTTCATCAAGAAGCTTTATTGCAGGAATGAGAACATGTTTGAAGCTTTTCATTACTCCACCGCCGATTTCAATTTTCCCCGGTCCGTAATTTACTATTATAGCTCCCATAGTTCTTGCAAGGCTTAAAATAACAAAGTCGACAATTATTTTTGCATTTTCATCATCAAGAGTTTCAAATAATGCTACAGGAAGCTTTATATCATCAGTTTCGTTTACTATCTTATCATATAGCTTGCCTTTTGATATAGCACCTGACTTTATCGCATTTCTCATAATTTTTGTAATTCCACCACCAGATAGAACCGCTTCCAGATGTCCCTGAGCACCATCACCACACATCAGGTCATTACCAAAAGGGTCTTTTTCCATGTGGAACTGATGACCAAACTCTGGAATCGTGCCGAATTCACCTTTGAATAGGGAATCGCCTATTTTTATGCCGATATTTGTTCCTGAACTTATTGTCCAATAAATAACAACATGATAATCTTCTTCCTTATCATCACCGGGTCTATTTGCAAATCTATAGGCAAAGGGTTTGCTTGCATAGGGGTTTCCCAGTTTAATTTCCTGTCTTTTATGTCCAAATCGCTTCGCACATTCTGCTGCAGTTGAGCAATCATTGTTAATATACATATTCTTCCAGCCATAAGCGGATGCAATTGCTGGAATAACAGATATTACGCCACCCATCGATTTTGGAACATTTGGGGACTCAGTCAATATTTTTCTCTCTTGATCAGGAACACCAGCTGAACCCATAGTTACACCAATAACTTCATTTTTATCTATTCCGTTTGCATCTAATAACTCTTTGGTTGTTTTTACAGCTTCTTCATTTAGCTTATCAACTGTCATTCCTTCTTCAAGGCGTATGATTTTATCTGCTATGTTATCGGCATTTGAATTTGATAATATAAGGCGTAATCTACTGCCACCAACATCGGCAGCAATGATATAATTCGACATCTTCATTTCCTCCAAAATATTTGATTTCTTTGTTATTTCAAGACTTAATAGTTTAAGCATCTCCCATATCGAAGAACCTGGGCAGATGCTCTTCATGAGCTTCAAGAAGTTCATCTAACATTGGTTCAGCTATTTCAATGGATGGAACTAATGGATCAAGAACCAAAGCCTGAAGAGCCAATTGTTTATCACCATTGACCGCTGCTTCCATAGTAAGATGCTGTTGATATATACGCTGGGAGATTATGGTAGCTATACCATTGGGTATATCACCTATATTTATTCCTTTGATCCCAAACTGACCGACAATTGCCGGCACCTCGATTATTGCCCCTTCAGGAAGATTGGCAATAATTCCATAATTGGGAATATTAATAGCATCATAACATTTCACCATCCTGTATGATGATCCATCTTGATTCCCGCTATTAGAGCGACTACTTTCTAATGAAGCAATTATATCGATAGCATTTTCATTAGATTTTTTTAGATATTGCTTTACGGGCATATATCCCTGTAAATGTTCTTTTATTTCAGCCCAATGCTCAGGACTCTGACCATAAGCTTTCATTACAGTCAGGTTATACTTCTTTCCATAATCAGCTTCTTTATTAAGAAAATAAGGCACAAATTCAGCCACATGCCTATCACCCGGGACAGGATATGCACCAAAAATTTTGAACATGGTTGCACTAACCTTCATATTTTCAGGCACTCCTTCCCGGTCAAATTTTTCCCTGAGCATCGCAAGCCCATTACGACCTTGAACGTCAAAATCCAATATCCAATTGAAATGATTTATGCCAGCGGCTAAGACATTTGTCTCTTCATACGGAACATTCAGATATTTAGCAAGCTCTTTATGTGTGCCTGTAAGACCATGGCAAAGACCTATTCCTCTGATTGTGCTATATTGATGTATGGCGGAACATACACAGGTATTTGGATTTGAATAATTTATCAATAAAGCGTTAGGGCATAATTCTTCCATATCATGACATATATCAATAATTACTGGTAAAAGTCGCAAAGCTCTAGAAAGACCACCTGGACCAACTGAATCGCCAACTGGTTGAACTATACCATATTTCATGGGAATATCAAGGTCCTTCTGCCATGCCTGTCTGCCACCAATAGCTATTGTCTGAATAACATAATCAGCATTTGGTAACAGGTCTGTTCGTTCTGTTGAGCTTTCGATCCTGATATCTGCTTCTGCTTCTCGAACCATACGCTGTGCAAGCCTTGTTGTCAGATCCAGTGCTTCAGGATCGATATCACACAAAGCGACAACACTTCCGTTAAGTTCACCGTTTAACACAATATCTGCAATCAACCCTCTGGAAAAAACCACACTACCTGCACCAATTATTACAATTTTACTCATGCTGATCTACACCTCACTAAAAATAATTCAAATTTTTTACCTTGAACTTTTAAGCTAAATAAAATATAATAATATATCAACGTTGGCTGCGTAGCTCAGTGGCAAGAGCACTCGGCTCATACCCGGGGAGTCCTGGGTTCAAATCCCAGCGCAGCTACCAAACTTATAAATTACTTACATATTCAACAGCATTTCTAAATATTATTAATCCATCACCCTCATCATCAAGCTTTTCTCTTGTCCATCTTGGATGGTTATATTTGCTTACATATCTTTCTGGATGAGGCATCAGACCGAATATGCGACCTGTTGAATCACTTATACCTGCAATAGACCTATCTGAGCCATTAGGATTCCATGGATAGCCTTTATATTCACCATTTTCATCAGTGTATTTAAACACAACCTGATTATTATCTTCAAGCTTATTTAGAACATCTTCGCTTATTGTTGTAAATTTTCCTTCTCCATGAGCCACTGGCAAATATATTATTTGTTTAATGTTCCTTGTAAATACACACTTATTATTTTCAACGCTTTTTAGATATACCCACCTGCACTCAAATTTACCTGAATCGTTGGTATAAAGTGTGGCTTCTTGATTATTGCTTATACCGTTAAAACCCGGGAGTAGCCCGGCACGAACCATAACTTGAAATCCGTTGCATATACCGATTATAAGCTTTCCATCAGCAACGAACTGCTCAATTGGTTTCCTCAACCTATATTTCAACTCATTTGCCAATAATTTTCCTGCCGCAATATCGTCACCATAGGAAAATCCTCCAGGCAAAGCAAGTATATGATATTGTGAAAGCTCTTTTTCTCCTCTAATAAGCTGATTTATGTGGACAGAATCCACATCCGCACCAACCATCCGAAATGCATAAATTGTTTCTTGATCACAATTTGTTCCAGCAGTTCTAAGAACGATAACTTTTGCCTTCTGCATTCTTTAAATTCCTCTTAATTAATTTCAGGGATTTTCTGTTTGCCAAACTATACATTTCGATATGAAATGCTTCAATGCACCACTTTTAATAATTATTGCCTCTGGTCGGAGGACTGTTGAATACATTATAAGGAGTGAAATTACATCTAATAATGAACGATAACCAGATAAGCCCGAAATATCAATATAAACCTTTGTAAAATTTTTGCCTAAATCCAGTGCAGAACGAACGTCAAAACCATCAAGCACTTCAAAATGCAAATTTGGATGCCTTTCACGCGCTCTTTCAATACACTCATTACTTATATCGGTTCCAATAACTTCTTTGCAATATTGAGCTAAGATTTCTGTTGTTGTTCCCCATTCGCAGCCGATCTCAAGCACAATATCTTCTTTATTGACCCAAATAGGGATAGTTTCCCGATATTCTTTTACATTACGTGTCCCAATAAACTTTGTTTTCAGCTTAAACTGATTCTCGTTTGCCAAAAGTTTCTCCTTAATATAACTCTATTTTGTATATATAACAATCTTTGACGAAGTAGAGTTTCCTGCTGAATCAGTGCTTTTTATAGCAATAGTATGCTCGCCAGTAAGGAGTGCGGATGTAGGAAATGAAAAATACTCAACTTTTGAGTCAAGGATCTGATCCGTTGATGATATCGGTTTCCATTCACTTCCGTCTATAGAATAGGAAATGCTCTTTATGTAACTACCTTCATCTTCAATTTTCCCTGTTACCAGATAAATATTGTTATTTCCAATTGGTTCCGCCTTTAAATCGTATATTCTAGGTGGAGTGTTATCTATAATGAAAATGTCACTTATATATTCTCCTGAAAGAACCAATTCTTTGGGGTTACCAGGAGAATCATCCGCAACCACTTTAATCAAATACCTTCCATCGGGAAAAGATTCTGTATCTAAAGGATACGATGTAGTCTTAACTTCGTCCTTTAATAATTTCCAGACTTGCTCTTCTATTCCACGAAAATATATAGAATACTGTAGTTGATCATTGTTCGGGTCTTTTGCCTGCCATCTTATCGTTCTTCTTCCATTTAAAGGTCCTTTTGCCATTTGTAGTTCTTGTTCAGTATCCTGCATCCTTGGTTGGGTAGGCATTTTCGGAGGTCCTTCGCTTCTTTCTTGTTCTGCTACAATATCTATCATTGTAACTTCGGGACCCAAATTCCTTTGAAAATAGGGAACTGATACTCTTCTTAATATTGGTGTTGATTTACCATCTGTTGATGTTAATTTTGCACGCCACTGTATAAAACGTGCAGGAGGGCTTTTTATCTGGCTTCCTGAAGATTCAGTGTATTCTTCTGACCACTCACTCCATGTGTTATCAGGTTTATCTGTATTGCCACTTCTAGTAGATATTGTTATATTTGTCCCCTCTGGAAGATGGGCATTCCATGAAATATTACCCCATTTTGATGTTATAGAAACATCATACTTATCTGATTCAAAAGTTCCTTCATTTACATAGTTTGATGAAAGCTTATATAATTTTGCAGGATTTCCAGTTGCCAACCATAACTCTCCATTTTTAAGTGTCTTATATAATGAAATTACCTGCGATTCTTCACAATCAGTCAAATATGCCCAATCACCATTCGGTTTTACAGAATATATATTACCTTCGTTGCCTGTTCCAACTATTAAGTTTTCTCCATCAAATATCATTGAAAATATTATCGGGTCTGGAGAATCCCATATCTTCTTTATAACATAATCTGGTGTTATCATATATATTAATGCTTTACGTTCTTCTTTTCTGCCACGATTTGACGGAGGTTGACCACTTTGTTCAGCTGAATCACGCTGAGGAGGTCCTGCTTCCCCCGCAACAGCAGAAGCATATATATTGCCCTGTGCATCTGCTGTTAGACATGATATTTCGCGCTCATCTGTGTCATAGACCACAAAAGATTTTCCATCCAGAGAAATCTTATAAATAATTCCATTGCTTTCACTACCCGCGTAGATTTCATCATTTAGATATAGAAGGCTTTTGATATGTGTTTCGCTTGAATCATAAAATACTTCACCTTTCCCATCAGGTGATATTTTATAAAGCTTTCCTGCTATACCCGTTCCAGCATATAAATTTCCAGATTTATCAAATATTAATGACCAGATATACTTTTCTTCAGATTTAAAAAACGTTTCTGGAACGCGACCAGGCGATATTTTATAGATAATTCCGTCTGGAGATGAACCCGCATAAAGATTATCACTGCTATCGATTGCAAGGCTTATTATATCTGTTTCTGGCGAATCAAATAATAAAGAAACTTGACCTTCTTTTGTTATTTTATATATCTTTCCACTATCTCCAGTTCCAGCATATATATTTCCCTGAGAATCCTGTATAAGACACCATATCCTTAGTTCGGATATAGTTCCTTCAATCTTATTAAGTGACCTTGACAGTATCATTTCATTTTTACTGGTAAGAGATATATTTTTAGGTTTACCGCTACTAAAATCCCTATAAGTGCTTTGCTCCCAAACGGATGTTGTAACTGCGGAAGCAAGATACGCAGTAAAACAAAATATTACAAAAACAAAGAAAACTTCTCTTCTAAAAATCATCTAATAAATCTCCTTTTAATTTTCTTCTGGTTCAAAACTAACCAGAACCGAATTATCTAAACATGCATGGAAAGCTTCTTCTATATTGTCATGCGCTTCATCCATCCACTTAAATATATTACCATTTATTTCTTCCGGATTAACAAGAGTATAATCAAAGTCAAGCATAGCTGCAGAATTTGAATTTTCATGTGGTTGAGCAGTCGCAAGAATGACAATTAAATGATCACGACCCGAGCAATAAGAAAATTCTAGCCTTAAAAAGTATGGATCTGGAAAGCTTTTGAAAGAGTCAGGAATAACAAAACCAATTTTGAATGTATCTTTCAATGATCGGGCTGATTCTATCTCAATTCTATTAATGTATCTGAGCCCCAGATGTATTAATTCTTCAGGTTTTGCAACTTCATAATATATATTAACGATTCTTTCAACAAGACTCTTAAAAGCTAAATAATTATCATAAGGTTTCAATTGATTAATAACAAGCAAACCAGACCCGATTTGTATCATTTTGTTCTCATCTTTATTGATGAAGCGCGTTCTTTCCTCCATAAATATTGTCGGAGAAGGCAGTTCTTCCTCAGCTTGCACCCCAATACCACGATATGTTTCAATGTGTGGAAAATCTTGTTCTATTTTCTCGTAAAACCTACCTAAAACGATATTTGGGTTTACATTTGTTTTACGGAAACGAAACTCACATAATGCTTCAATTAATGGCGGCTTTTTAAATTTTATCCCTTTTTTCATTGTAGTTCCCTTACTGTAATATTATTACGGAGCATCTCTATCTATAATTAACGGTAAAGTAGCACTTCCGGATATGACATAATCAGTAGCTATGCATTGCTTCATAAACACAGTTCCAGCTGTTGGTCCACTACCTCCTGTATTCTTTGATGAATTGATTATATTAAAGGCTGTTAACGGTAAAGCTGGCAATTCTTCACCTTTAACAGTCATGCCAGCTACAGGTGAAAAAAGCTCGATTATTATATTATTGTTGCTTTCTTCATCCTGTATCTGTTTTATTAACTGATTTATATCTGTGATTCTGGATTTCATTGGCGCCCTCGACCTGTTCCATAAATTACTGGATGATGCATCGGATATTCTAATTAATGCACGACCTTCAGGAATATCCTTGGGGATACTAACCTCAATTTTTTTACTTATAGTCTCCTGTTTATATGGTGTTATTGAAATATTCAAATTTACAGAATCCCCAGGTTTGACCATTGATTTATCTAACTGAACGTCTTCTATTAAGGCATTGGTTCTAGTATTATCGAAGGTAATATCCAATGTTAAGTTTTCTATATCAGCCTCTTCAAACCTATTCTGCATTAATAGTGACACAGGAATAGCAAAATTTTCTGCGACTTCATCGGGAGATAAACCTGAAAAAATATTATCTTTCAAAATCTTTGGGTATCCTTTTATGCTAATTTCACTGTGAGTTCTAATTGTATAATCACCGACGGACTTTCCAGCGGAAGATATAGTATCAAGCACTATAGAAAATATGAAAGTTGGTGCATAAAGCCTATGTTTTGCGATTTCGAAGTTATATTCCTGTGTTTTTGCAGGCGAACGAAATCTTATTTTCATTGGAATAAATTCAGGTTGCTTTCCTATTATGCTCATTATTCCATATTGGTTATCCTCTGTTAGTGTGCCTATTGTTTTCACAGGAGAACCCTGTTTTGAGGAAGCCATTATGCTTGGAACCAAAATGCTGATCTTACCAATTGAAAATGGAAGGTTGGTTTTCCCCATGCCAGACATTGGATGTCCAAAAGCTATAACCTTATTACCATCAATGTAAGTTAAAGTTCCAGAAGCAAAAGCAACCAAGTCGCCTTTTACAAGCTCTATACCGACAACAGCTCCAGGTTCGAGATTAACATTTTCTGATTCTGATGATACAGAAACTCCACCCCCTTGTATTGGTATCATTCCATATTTTTTAAGCACCGGAGCTATATATTCAATTGTTTCAGGTCTAAAGCCACTCATCATAATTGGAGTTTGTATCGGCATGAAAGATGCAAAATTTTCTGAAAGTGATTCTACTGATAAGTTTTCTTTCAGAGTTTTATTATCGCGTAATGGGAAAGGATATTCATATTCAAAATTAGCACTTTCTGATAGGGATTCCTTTTCCGAATTTTCAATTATTTCAAGCATATTTGCAATCGGAGTGATTCCTGCTATAGGTTTTTTTGTAAACGATCCAACTCGATAGGCAACTGCTCCTATTAGCTTTCCATCTATATAAACCGGGCTTCCGCTCATTCCAGAAATCACGCCAGTTTCCTCTAAAGGTCCACCAGAACACATCACCCAGATTATATCTGATTTAGGTCCTATAGCGTTTTTAACAATGTCCAATACCTCAATCTGAAATTCTTCTATTTTTGTTCCGGAAAAGACAGTTTTCCCTATACCTTTCATACCCGGTTTTATTTGATCCACAGGCATAAATTTGCTCGTATCCAGATCGATTGCAATGGTATAGGAGCATAAATATGAAAACATCAAAAAAAATATAATGAAAAATCTAACCAAAAGTGATTCCTCCTAGAATTAATATTTCAAATACTTAATATGACTTTTTCAGTTATATAAATGAATAACATTGTAGAGATAGGTTTTGTTTATATATTTAATATTTACTTAGCTTGGTAAACTTTTTCGCATAAGTAACGAAACCTATCCCTACTACACATAAACTGGAAAAACTCGTATACTTAATCTATAAATTCATTTAAGCATAATATATTATTGATCTTTGAATTTGTCAAGAATGTTTATTTGGACGGCAATTCGGAAAGTTTAACGTATGTATAGTAAAATAGCTTAAAATTTTATATTATTTATAAATTTTTGATTACATTTTATGGTCAAATCATGAATAAGAAGAACTTAACTTTTGTTTAACTCTCCGAATTACAGGCTTTTCTCTAACTCCCTTTTTCAAATAAAACAGCATTTTCTAAGTCCCGTAGGGACGAAATGTTGGTAGAATAAGTGCACAACATTTCCAGAGTGGAGTAGGAGCAACATGTTAATAAGCCAATGGAATGGTAAAAGTTTTTCACATATTGCTCCTAATGGAGTTTGATATTATTCTTTCATTTTTTTCTACAAACATATCACCCCTGACGGGGTTAACTCCATTATTAATTTTTTTAGTGGTTCATTGTTAAAATTTCTTAGCTTATGGGGCATTGCCTATCCTTACTCAACCCCAAGCATAAACTTTAGTTGCTTAACCATATTTTATAGTGAAAAAACACAGAGACACGGAGGCACGGAGAAAAATTAATCACAAGTTACAAAAACAAAACAAATATTATATTGGGTTTGTAATCTCACGATTCATCGGACGTTAATAATTAATGCCCGATGAATCGGGCTACTACAAACTACCTATACCTATGGTTTAAAAGGCATAAACTCAGCCTTGAACGTTTCTAATGATTCTTGAATGACACCAATATCTCCGGGCATTTTTCTTTCAAGCACAAGATTCAATGGGTCAGACATTCCCAATACAGGAAAAAAACCATATCTTAAAATATTCTTTTGAAATTCCGGTCCGGTCTTTCTATCAACTCCGCCTGTCGGCATTATTATCCTTCCAGCATGCCTTTCCCTTTGATATGGAGCAAGCAATCCACCGAGATTTTTGGGTCCGTATACACTTGAATTAAATATTTTAACTGCATCAGGCTCAAAACCGTCATCACGTTCAATCCAATAACTGAACTCTGAAGGGCTAAAACCAGCCGGTGCAGAGAATACGTTAGCAGATCTGGTAATCTTTACAAAATCAACCTTTTCTCTAAATCCTCCCATGCCAGAATCCGGGGAAACGACCATATCAAAGCCCAGTTCAATGGCAGTTTCCAGCTCTTTTGGATTTATAACACTACCTACGCCTAATATCAACGGATCATCAGGATCACTTTCTGCTCTCATGCGTGTTAATTCAGCCATAGCCTCCCTGAGTATGCCTTCCTCAATCCTGAATGTGACTTCGGCGACGTATCCTGCAGAATATATTGTTTTAACTGTATTAATTACGTCTTCAGGCTTTTTAGCGTGATCCTTTCCCATTACTACCACAACGCCTTTATTACGAAGCACTCTATCAACTCTTGATCGATCTATTTTATAATCAGCCATATTTCTTCCTCCTTAAATACTTTGAATTTGTATTTATAACTCTAATTCATCCGATACGCTTTTCATACTCTCTAATGATATGCTTATAAAATCGTTAAGCGGTAAACCTATTTCCTCACATGTTTTTATATTGTTTCTGTTAGCTCCAGAAGCAAAGCTTTTTTCCCTGAACCTATTAAGCACAAACTGAGTATCCACATTTTTAAGTTTCCTGGTAGGATGCATAAGAGCCGAAGCCACAATAAGCCCGGTTAATGGATCAACAGCAAACAAAGCCTTCTCCATCTTGCTAGCAGATTCTACGTATTTAACATGTATTCTTACAGCGTTAATTATCCGCTCGTCGATTCCTCCGATTGCCTCAAGCATTTCTGCACCCATGATACCATGTTTTGATGTATCTTTTGCTGTAATATCATAATCAATATCATGTAAAAGTCCTGTGATTTCCCATAATTCTTCATTTTCTCCAAAATAACGCGCCAAGCCACGCATACATGCTGAAGATGCTATCATGTGTTTTATTAAGTTCTTATTTTTTACATTCGATTTTATAAGACTTAGTGCTTCTTCCCTTGTCATTTTTTCGCTCCGTTTATAATGCAGGTTGAGTTGAATGAACATTCATCAATTAATCAGATAGTAATCAACTTTACTTCCTTATTGAAACGGTGTCAAAAAATCATCCATCCATTTATCAATATTTGATGGAGCTGTTAACCATCCAGCTTGCATTGTTAAAGCAGGGCTATTCTGTTGAAATTTGTAATTATCCAGTTCAGCATTAATAAACATTGGATCGGCAACAATACTATATCTATCGAATCCAGTAAGCTCTTTGAATTTATCAATATCTGCAAACTCCTGATATTTGGGTCTCCAGGTAACTCCATATAGAATCATCTTTTGCCCATATTTTATATAATAGATATTTCGATCAATAATAATGTTTTGCTTTGCTGGATCATAGATTCTTTCAGGAATGGTCTTTAGATATTCATTATAAGCTTCTTCATTAATATATTTGCTTTTTTCGCCTGGATGCCAACCAAAGAAATCATTATCATACCAGATACCTAGTTGATAGCCCTTGTTATATGCACAAACATTTCCCAATATAACATGTCCCATATTGTGATAAGGTATTGTGCCAAAGTCTTTAGTTTCTAATGGTCTTGGACCTTGTTCACGTAAAGTTATGCCATCCTTATTTGCAACGCAAGTATTATAAGCTATGATACAGTTAATGCTTTCCGCAATTTGTATTCCACCTGCACTCCAGGAATGACCTTCAGCCCTTAATCCATTGCGGATCATCAAGTTATACAATACTGTTATATCACGGCTAATCTCAATGAATAATCCACTTAGTTCATTTTCCTGAAATATACAATTAGTCACCAATACATTACGGACATGAATATCAAACCATAGCCCGGGACCACCGTTGCGTCTGAAAATACATTTATGGAATACTCCGCCATTACTCCATGCAATCTTAAAACCGCCTGCATCCCAATTGCGATCGATCGGTTTCCAGCAATTTTCTTCCCAGAGACATTCTTCATTTAAAAAACCGTCGCCATTGGCTCCTCCACCAGTATGTCCGCATCTTCTTACAATAGATCGCTTCATAGTCCCATTAACACCGACTCCACATCCTGACATATCCTCAATTATGCAGTTTTCGATCAGGTTATTTTTTCCATATAACCATACCGCTGGTCTTTGTGGAAAACTCGCACCATATCTAAATATAAAGCCAAAAACCTGTATATTTTCTATTCCATTGCGATTTATCCAGGGATTCGTTCCAAATATCAATCCACGAGATGAAGACTCAACTTGATGCTCATCTGGATCAGAACCATCTGAAAGATGAATATAAAGTTCTTTCTTTTTTGTATCTACTGCAAACATACCATACCATGTAGCAGGATCTTTTGGATTTGGAACCTTTAAGGCTTTGTTCATTTCGTGGTTTTGATCTACATGTTTTATTAATTCCTCTAAGGTCCCTACAGGTGCAAGATGGTAACCATCGATAATAACTTGTTCTGCACGTCCCCATACAGGCGCATCTTCCGGATGATGTTCAATGGGAGTGCCATCTCTTTTATGGTTGATAATAAATTGGCTTTCCCAATTTGTATAATATATTGATGAATGATCAGGTAATGGTTTCCAATCTTTTATTATATCTGCACCTGTTACTATAACAGAACCTGGTGTGTCTGCAATAAATCTTATAGGAAATTCTGGAGTTCCACTTCTTGATAATATTATAGCTTCGCGATATGTCCCTGGTTTTACAATTACACTATCTCCAGCATGAGCCATCTCTGCAGCTTTTCTTATTGTTTTTAATGGATGATCGGATGTTCCAATATTTTGATCCGATGCTTGTGGATTTTGACCATCTACAATATATTCCATACTATATCCTTCTTTTATCATTGTAAGTGTTAAAAATAATACAATAAAAAAAATCATGTATCACATCATCCTTCATAAAAATTTCTTATAATTGTGTAAATTTTTCTTATATTTTACAAAACTTTATCCACAAGCTCAATAAAAACTTTACTGAGACAAGTGTACAGTTTTATGTTCTTTGTGATTAATACTAAACTTAACTTTTTGCGATAAATTTTTCCGTATCCGAAAAATGAAAAGAGTATGATTCAAATTTTAGGTAACTGTAAATAATACCATTTTAAAAAATAATTACTCATTATGATTATCCATTATATAAAATCCCTCTAAATCTCCCTTTGGGAAAGGGAGACTTAAATGATTCCTGT
>FWPV01004093.1_pt1 | contig 31645 bp, 27 predicted proteins | sample 2228371 | NCBI WGS metagenome assembly FWPV01 (sample SAMEA103939776, study PRJEB20133) | metagenome
AAAGATTGCATATAATAAAAGTAACGAAATAACATTTATAAAAATACCTAATGCATCAGACTTTCATCCTCTCATTTAAGGGTTAAAAATATCTCTCTAAAGAGAAGACCGAATCGAAACAGAAAGAATCTGTCAGGAGCCTGTTTCTACTCTAACCGTGCGTTTTGGTATCCCTGATATTATAATAAAGGTGCTTGCAGTCAAACCACGAAATTCAAGAGGTGAACTTCACGGTCTATATAATCCCGCATCAAAAAACTTCCTGCAATTATATATGTATAGGGCTCGACAAAAAAGATTGATTGCCTTTAACTCATCTTCTACAGTTGGTTTTCAAAAATACTTGTGAATCAAAATGTTATGGTCATTAAAATCAGGCGTGGCACTATGTTTTTGTTTCAATCACTGTAGAAGGTCAAGCTATACCTTCAGCCTTTAATATCTTTCCGCTTACCTTTGAAGTGGACTTCTTAATAAATAGTTCTTTCCTTCATGAGTCACTTTTTATCTCATATAAGGCATCAACTTCACGTCTTATCTCATCTCGGTCAGGTTTCACATCAATCCTGCTCATAAGTTCTTTCATAACAACAATGGCAAGAAAGGGGTTTAGAATAATATTGTTATTGTATCTATGGGTAGAAGGAAATGAGGGTACAAATTGGAACAGAAGACATTTGAAATGATCAAAGACAAAGCTATTGAATCGATACTGAGGAAATATTTCAGTGACAACATGAAGCCAAATGAAAAATTAGCAATGCACAGGTCTTAATTCCCCACCTCCTTTATTTCTGTTTATTATTAATATGTTACAAGGGCACATTTGAAAATATTTCACAATTTGCCGAGCAACCAAAATCAGCAATATTTTAGAAATGTTTTTTGATCGTCAAAGAGCTTCTTTTATTTATACAACCTAACATATATTTTTCAATATCTAGTATAAATTAAAGACCTTTGCGACATTCATTTGCGATCAAATATTCCATAGGCTTTTTAATCCTCAATACTTATATAGTCCTCAAAAACTTTATTATCTTCATACTATGATATACTACCTCATTCCTTGATAATAAAAAAATCTACATGGAAAGTGGCTGTTTACAGCAATTGGTTTACCATGAAAACTTCAAAATATATCTTTTGGTGATGTCCTACCTGAATAAGTTTTCAAATTGACAACATTGGTTTTGTATGATAGTTTAAACAAAAATTTTTATGAATATCGGGAGCTAAGTAAAATATATTTAACAGGAGGAGTAGAAAATATGCCTTTAAAAATCTTTTCAGTTACAGTTCTGATAATCCTTTTATTATTTAATTCCTGCGCTCCGTTACCTCCACCTGGTACTGCTCTTACTCCTGAGGAAAGAGCATCAGCTAAGAAAAAATGTATCGCACGTTATACTGCAGTTGGAGCTGTTGGAGGAGGGCTAATAGGCGGGCTTCTCGGTGGCGAAAAAAATAGGCTTGAAGGAGCATTAATAGGCGCAGCAGCAGGAGGGACGTTAGCTTTTGCATTAGCGTGGGGTAAGTGCCTTAGTGTTTACTCAGACCTCAAAAGTTATCCAATGGCTGATGCTCGCACCACAGCTCGACAAGTAGGATACAAACCTTCTCAAGGATATGTTACAAAAATAAAAAATTTTTCTGTAGAACCCAAAAGTGTTTCACCAGGAAATAGAGTTATACTTAATGGCTCATATTATATAATGGGTCCTGAGGAGAGCAAAGAATTAAAAGTTATAGAAACCAGAACTGTCCACTATTTTGACCACTCTAAAAACGAATGGAAAGAACTCGGCTCAGTTGATCAAGAAATAATTGCTGCTTTAGGTACACGAAATGCTAAGGGGAGTTTTGAGCTACCTTCAGATGTTCCTGAGGGTCGTTACAGGATAACACTCAAGATCTCAGCTAAGGGCGAAGAAGATGAGGCTTCAAGGGAAATAAATGTGAAAAAAAGACTTGCAATGAGAATTGAGAATTATGAAAGTAGAGTCTTTAGATAAAGAAATTTCTTTTCTTGAGAGGTGAATATGTTATGCACAAAGTATTAAAGTATTTTTTTATTATTTTAATTACGATTACAATACTTCTATTGAATATTGGTTTTTCTTATTCTGAACGGACTCCTATAACCGATGATCATATAAAAACCATCGAAAGCCTTTTCAAAAAGAATGGCATCAAGAGTGGATATGTTATCCTTGACAAACATGGCCGTATTGAACTCAAAGGTGAGTATTATGATGAAAAAGAGGTAGATAAAGCTTTTTCGATCGCACAAAGTGTAGTAGGTGTTAAATGGGTATCACCTGTTACTCCAGAAGATATCAAGGTTAAGGAATGGGAAAAAAGACTTGGAAGCATTTTTTCGAGGGCAAATGTTCTAAAGCCTTCTATAAAGGGTGATGAACCCCCGGGGCCAATAAAAAATAGGTACGCTCTTGTCGTTGGAGTCGGGCAATTTAAGTATGGCATTAACACCCTTAGGTATGCTGTAAAGGATGCGTCCAGCTTTTACCAATTTTTAACAGACCCCTTAAGGGGTAACTTCCCAACTAAGAATGTTACTTTTCTTACAGATGAAAAAGCTACGCTGGATAACATAGCAAAAGCTCTCAATAAGATAAAGAATAAAGCAGAAGAGGATGATCTTGTCGTTGTTTACATAAGCAGTCATGGTACTCCGCCAGATAAGTTTGGAGGCGTCCACATTGTTACTTATGATACAAAGGTAAAGCCAAGAGAAAATGTATGGCATACAGCGCTTACTGACTCTATGCTCAGGGATTTTGTCGAAAATCTCAAAGCTAAAAGAATGGTGATGATTCTCGATACCTGTTACAGCAATGGCGCGTATAAGAATGTTCCAGGCTTTCTTCCAACTGGAGGAAAATCCTTAGGCATAGAAGATGAGGAAGGTTACGGTATCTCTAAAGAACATGGCAGGAGATTATTAGGTGCCAAAGATATAGTTCTTGAAGATGAGTTGAAAAAGACAAGGTCGCAAAGTCAGGGATGGGGAAAAGTACTCATCAGTTCGAGCGGTCCTGGTGAGAAGTCATGGGAGTCCAATATACTTGGTAGTAGTATATTTACTTATTATTTTCTTGAGGGACTTAACCAATATAATGGTTCCGTAAAGGAAGCTTTTTTTTATTCAAAGCCGCTTGTTTACCAAAAGGTAAAGGAGGAAAAAGGTTCAGATATCGAGCAAAAACCTCAGGTAATTGCTACCGGTAAAAACTGGGATATGAATTTAACATCCGGAAGACCTTAGATGCCAAATTATCTGTGCTTTAATTTTATCTCTAAAGTTAAAATACTTTTATTAAGCACCCCCTCAGGAACAACACCATAATGAGAACCATCTCTGGACTCCACCTTCATTTCAGTTGAAGACACCTTTTGAGGTTTAAAATTATCTTGGGTTGAAATTACGGCGTAACTGGTCTTTAGATCATCTTCAAGGATAATATCCTTTGCACCTTCAAGACGAGCTAATATTAATGGCAAAGGGGTTGATAACTCATCGACATCGCCACCTGTCGAAGGAGTTGGAGTCGATACAGTGGGTGCAGGATTTGTTTGAGATGATTGAGTTGATGATGTTTTAGGAGGAGTTGCATTTGAAGGGTCTTTCCCTCCGGTATTTTGAGGATTTAATAAAGGATTTGGATTCATGGAAAGCATAACAAAAATTTTCTCGACACCGGGCTCACCAACAAATCTTAAGTTACTCTTAGGAGGGATTTCAATCTCTTTATTAGCTTCAACATATTCATTAAATAATACATGGGTATTTCCAGACGACCCATAATTGAGAATAGTAAGATATCCAGATTTATTTGTCTTAACAAGTAATTTAATCCTATCTCCAGTCTTAAATAGATGGGAAGTTGGCACTACATTAGTTTGCCCATCCCTTGAAATTAGGATAATTTTATAAGATATGCCGACGCCTTTTTTACTCTCAAATGAAGCCTTTGCTGACTCTTTTGCGTAAACAACAGTTTGAAATATAAGAAGTGTTAAAAGAGAGATAAATAGTCTATTCAAATTACACTTTTTCATGAGGGCCCCCTTTTCCTTATAGATACTATCATAATATAATTTAGAATTAGCTTTTTATCAAGAATTATATATAATTATTACGTGGAGATAAGACAAGAGAGGAAGGACGGCAGGTTGACGCTATTCTTTATTTTCTATCTCCATTCGATACAATATATCCGACTTTCGCGGACCAACGGGATTTACTGATGATAGCTTCGTAATTTTATTTGTTGTTAATTCTATAAAAGATGAAATAGATAGATTTAAAGAGTAAAAAAAGCCCAACAAGAATATTTAGACCAAAAATGCAATTATTCGATTAAAAAAAGGAGAAGAAATATGAAGATTAGTAGTAGAACATTAAAAAATTATATACCTTTTCTCCTTATTTTGTTTATAAGCTTAATATTTCATATCGAGCGAGTACTATGTGAAGAAATGGGATCTCACAATTATTTTAAGGGTGTGTATGTTGTCCAAGCAGGAGCATTTAATGATTTATCGAATGCGAAGGCATTCAGAAAGAAACTCGATGAAATGGGATATAATGCTTATATAATATTATCTGAATCTGAAGACAAAAAAGATATCTATAAAGTCTGTATTGGAAAGTTCGTTAACAAAAAAGATGCAGAAGATTTTTCAAATGAAATTAATAGAAATGAAGAAATAAAAAGTTATGTTTCATTGGAACAACTTGAAGGTATATTTGTAGTTCAAGTTGGCGCTTTTAATGACCTGTCTTATGCAAAGGCTCTCAGAAAGAAACTCGACGATAAAGGATATAATGCCTATATTACTTTTTCAGACCCTAAACGAAAAACACGTTTCAACGTATATATCGGAAACTTTATGGAGAGAAAAGAAGCTGAAAAATTATCAGAGAAGATTACCAAAGAAGAAAATATTTCAACTTTTGTAACCTTAAGATAAATAGATTTTTCTAAAAATCTATATTATTTTAGTTAAGGAATTGTATCTACTGAAGCAAATTTAGGTTCGTGTAAAGGAATAAGTATATCTGCCATATCTCGGACTTTTAAAATAATGTTGTATGCTTCGTATGCATTAACAAGTGTACCAGGAGGGATGACCTCCATCTCCATTGCCTTGATTTTAACGGGAGGATCAAAGTTCTCCATAATTACACAAAATCCTGTTATAGCGGCCACTCCCTTCTCCGTATCTATCAAAACTGTTAAGCCCCCTTCGGTGTGCGCAGGTGTGTGTATTACTTTAATGCCCGGTAGGATTTCGGAATCTCTGTTAAGAGTTTTAATCTGACCATTCTTTTCAATCTCTGTAATATAGTCTTCCATATAACGAAAATCTAACGGGTGAGGATTATGAATCCTTTCAAGTTCTTTTTCATGTACATAAAATGTAGCATTTTTGCATTTCTCGTCATTTTCACAATGATCATTGTGAAGATGTGTGTGGATAACAATATCAATATCTTCGGGCTGAAGACCCCACCGCTTAAGCCCCTCCTCAAAAGTATAAATCTTCCCACCTATAGACTGTTCTCTCTCCTTAGATAACAAAGGGCTCATTTCTCCTGTATCCACTAATATTTTTTTGTTGCTGCCCTCAATATACCAGCAATAAATCGGAATGGTATAAGGCTTCCCATAATCGTGTTGGTAGGTCATCATGCCTTTATCGAAAGCCTTGGTACCCATCACGATAGGATGAATCTTATATTGCTCGCCCATAATGCCTCCTCCTTTCCCCCAGTTACCAACACTTTCAGTTCCCTCTTCATTGGGAATCAAACTGCATCTTATATACCACTTCCAGTTACCTAAGTCAATACTTACGTTTCAGTTCCCTCTTCATTGGGAATCAAACAGAAACATTTATGGTTACTCCAATGATAGTTTGGAAATACTTCGTTACTTGGAACAAAGAAGGAAGCTTGAGTATTTCTGGTGATGGTCTCAAATATAATACTGTTGATATGATAATTTTTTAAGTGAAAGATATTTAAAAATAAATAATATCATGGTGCGAGAGAGGGGAGTTGAACCCCTACGGTTTTACCCACTGGATCCTAAGTCCAGCGCGTCTGCCAGTTCCGCCACTCTCGCATGATTGATTTTAAAGGTTCTTAGGCATTTTGGCGAACATTTTTTCCTCCAAAATACCACCATTTGCTTTGCCCCTTGCTGAATTTATCACATCCAGTTTAATGTTTTCAATCAGATTTAACCTGAAAAGGCAATTAGAATAATCCAGTTAGTGTTTAACTACATTAATTGCGTTGAGTCCTTTTGGGCCGTGTTCGGTGTCAAAGCTGACTGAATCACCTTCAGCAAGAGTCCTAAATCCGCCGCCTTTAATGGAAGAATAGTGGACAAAGATGTCAGTACCATCATCTCTCGTAATAAAGCCAAAACCCTTTGACTCGTTAAACCACTTTACGATTCCATGAGCCATTTTTTTACCTCCTTACTCATGAACTAAAGCCTTAGAATGAGACGAATGAAAAAGGCTACAAAGTTAAAAGTCTTTGTAGCCTTTTGGAAAATCAAAAACTTCTAAAACCTATTTTTATAATGACACTTTATTACAAATAAAGTCAAAAAGGCCAAAAGTGGATTTCATTCAGAAGCTTTGAGATAGCCTGAGGTTATACGGATTTTTTAAGATAGTCGCTTATATTTATCTTTGCCTTTCACAGATTTCATCATAGATCAATAAAGAAATTCAATCTATAAATATAAAGGCGAGTAAATTATGTTATACTATTTAAAATAAGAAGGAGAGTAGAAAAGAAGAATAAAGAAATCGAAAAGGGAAAACTACTAAATAGATTCCAATATTAACACCGACCTTTCAGCAGTATACCCAAGAAAACAAAGATTCATGAATCGCGGTACACATAACAGTATGATATATCATGCCATAGTCTGATTGGTTAAAAAGACAGAGCACCGTAATGTGAGAAGATAGATGTTTCTCGTTTTTTTTGTCAGGGACATAGAAGCTTATGGAGACTGATAGCTGTAGAACCAGGCTCAAAAAGCATTATGTTCTTTTGCAATATTGGATTAAATGGATTAAATCCAATCAGGATTCTTTATTAATCTTAAGAGAGGTATGTATGGAAGAAATCAAAAGGATTGCTTTAGTAGCACATGATAATCGTAAAAAAGATTTAGTTGAATGGGTTGAATGGAACTACAAATTGTTAATAGGACATAAATTAATATGTACTGGAACTACAGGAAAATTAATTGAAAAAACTATTAAAGCAAAGCTGAAAAGTGAAGATACTATTCAATATGAAATAACATTATTAAAATCAGGTCCATTAGGTGGAGATCAACAATTAGGTGCTATGATAGCAGAAGGAAAAATTGATTTAGTAATTTTCCTATGGGATCCAATGGAACCTCAACCGCATGATGTAGACGTAAAGGCTTTATTGAGAATTGCCGTTTTGTATAATGTTCCAACTGCGTGTAATCGTTCAACAGCCGATTTTATGATTTCATCGCCTTTATTAAATACAAAGTATGAACCAATTCTGACTGATTATTCTGGTTATATAAAACGAATACTAAAAATAGAGTAGAATAGTAAATTTAACAATCCTTTTTATGTATATTAAACCAAAAAATGCAATTGAAATAATCCAGTTCTTGCGAAAAAAATTTATTTTTTCGATTCCTTAATATACCTAATATTTGTTATCAGATAATCGTTATCTGCTGCATTATTCGGGTTAAGATCTTGACTATTTTGATGTAAGATTCTCAAGTCTTGCCTTGAGCTCTTTTAATCTTCTACTACGCATCGAAACAGGATCACTCAGCGTTTTGTTTACCTCATCATCCATTTTAACAGACAAAACCTTCTCAGCAACCTGTTTTATATCAGACAGAATTCGTGTTGTAAGAGTCTGACCATATTTTTCCACAAACATAAAAAAAGTGAAGAGTCTCGTAAATACTCTGAGATCATAAGTTTCAATCTTCAGACCATATGCTTCCTTACTATTCAGGCTTTGCGAGAGATCTCTAAGTTGGGTAAATAAAGGGACCTTGATTTGAATCTGGAGCATTTCGTCAAGCATCGAGTAATCTGCTGCTAACGTCTCATATTCTTCAATAGAATAGTCATTAATTAAAAGAGCCTCCCTGAATTCATATGAATATTCCTTCTTAAAGTTATCTACTAACCGCATGAAAGAGGCCTTTGTTCTTAACTCTTCAAGATCTTTTAAACTTAAACCAGCTATTTCCGAGACCTCTTTTAAGGTAAAGGTACCAACGTAAATGTGCATTAGTGCAGCAATCTGATGCGGAGACATTGCCTCGCTGGATTCTGCTATTTTTTTTCGAATCCATATTTCACTAAGAAAATAGCTCAATTCTATAATTTCTCCTTTTGGTGACGAGGATTATTCCCATCATCTTCATCTACATCAATATAAGCTCTCTTCTTCATCCATAACTTCGTAAAACCGTATATCGTTATCAATCCTGCAAACAAAAAAAGTATCAAATAAACATTCTGACTGAAATAATAGAAGATAGTGTGTTTCCTCTTAAGATAAGCATGCCATTTTCTCTCAAGTTCTGGAATTGTAATCGAAAAATTTTTCCATACTGCATCATCTGGCCTGTTCCCATTTCTCAAGGATTCAAGGAGATTTAAAAGCCCTAACCTTCCAAAATTTTCGACAATGTATTTTATAAGGCTTTTGCTTTGTTCGTATGAGAGGAGTAAGCCTGTGTCATCATTTGGAAATGTTATCATATCATGTAAGCTAATAAGTCTCCCTGACATTACAGCCTTAGCAAGGACATCCTCTTTATTCATTATTATCTCAGCAATTCCATTACTTGTCCACTGACACACTCCTTCATCAATCCAGCGTGGTAAATTCTCTTTATCTATGTTTGCATGCAAAAGAAGATGACATAATTCATGTTTAATTGTTGTTCTAAGTGTAAAAGGTTTGGTATATATCCTTGAGCTGTCAATTAAAATAAGGTTTCTCTCGGGTATTGCAACTGCAACAATTAAGTCGCTCAATGTCTTTCTTTTTAGAGCATTTCTATCTTTTAAGATGGTTACTGTCGGTCTGAAGTCCACTTTCCATCCAATAGTTTTCTCGAGTTCTGATTTGACAAAAGGATAAACCTCAGCAACTTCTTTAGCTATTTTTTCGTTGGAATCATTGAAAAGTACTACTAATTCATCCATCCGGAGTTCTCTGGAAATGTGAATATCAGCATTAGATGCATTTATAAAATGAAATAATAAAAAACCTGAAAAGATTAAAACTCTGAGAATGAAGTTTAACAAATAACTATTTCTTTCTCTTGTTTTTGGCGCTGCTTTTTACAAAGCTGGCCATTAATATTTTTTTCTACACTTGTTATTGCACGTCTTTACGCTTTGCCACAAGACTAAAAAGTGATTTAAATGATCTATTATGCTACGATTAATTATATCTCATTTTGTTTGAGAAAAGGTAAACAATGCAATCAAATAAAAAATGGGTTGAAATTTTTACTACTTATGATCCTGTGGAGGCAAAAATCATACAAGACCTGCTCGAAAGTGGTGGTATCCCTGTAGTCATCAGGTCATCAAAGGTGAGTCCATATCCTGTAAATATCGGAAAAATTGGAGAAGTCAGGCTACTGGTGAGAATACAAGATAAAGAGTCTGCAGAAATGCTGATCCATAGTGATTCCTTTAATTTTGAATAAAGTTTTATTTTTAAGATAATATATTTAAAAGAGATGTTAAGGATATTAGTATTTATTGTATTTATATTGACTGTTTTTAGTTGTTATCCAGCATCTTATTATGATTACTGGAATAAACCGAGTGTAGAACGCTATCTGGATAGCCTCGATTACTACTATCCCCAGACATATTTAAATTATTACCCTTATTATCTTTATTATCCATATGATTACTGGTATCCATATGTATATTTTCCTTTCTCATTATCACTCCATTACTCATATCATAAGTACCATCATGATTACCCGTATCATAAATACCATCGTTCCTATAAACGTTATGAACATAAAAAACCTCGTAGATGATAAACAAAAATAGAAGTAGATTTTTATACTTTACTGTCGAGTATTTCTCTAATCTTTCTTAAAATAGCATGGGGCATAACAGGTTTTGGTAAAAATGTTACATCGCCGCTTAAGATTCCCCTATCAGAAAGTGTATCAGGAGAATATCCACTCATAAAAATAACTTTAACATGCTGCTTTATTTTTAAAATTTCTTTATAGGCCTCTTTCCCGCTTTTCTTAGGCATGACAACGTCAAAAACCAGAAGGTCTATTATTTCTTTGTTTTTGTTAAAAAGGGCCACCGCCTGTTCTCCATCACGCGCTGTGATCACATTATAACCAAATTTAGTAAGAAATGTTTTGAGAAGATCACGAATTTCTTTCACGTCTTCTGCCAGAAGGATGGTTTCTTTTCCTTGCTGAATATCGAGAGGAATAAATGATTTTTCTTCCTCTATGGTCGCACTTGTTATTGGAAGATATATTTTAAATGTTGTCCCTTTATCTTTTTCGCTATATACATCTATATAACCATTGTGTTGCTTTATTATTCCATAAACTGTTGCAAGTCCAAGACCTGTACCTTTTCCAGTTGATTTGGTCGTAAAAAAGGGCTCGAAAATTCTTTCTTTTGTATATTCATCCATGCCAACACCTGTATCAGATATCGAAATCAAAGCATAATGACCAACAGCGCCGTAACCGTACATTTTTATAAATTCCTCATCCATTCTTACGGAATCTACCTTGATAGTTAGTGTTCCGCCTTCAGGCATTGCGTCTTTTGCATTTGTGACTAAATTTATAAGTACCTGTTCTATCTGAACCCTATCGACGTAGACTATTAATTCTTCTTCAGGCAGACTAAGTTTCAGGTAAATATTTCCTCCTATAAGGCTTGACAATAGAGCTTCGACATCTTTTAGTATGTTGTTAATATTTAAGGGTTTTGGGTTCATTATCTGTCTTCTGCCAAAGGCCAAAAGTTGTTGAACAAGATTTGATGCCTTTTCTGATGATTTAAGAATAAGCTCTACGTAATATTTCAGAGAATCTTCTTTATCCAGGCTAAGCCTTAAAAGTTCGGCTGATCCTACAATTGCAGTAAGCATATTATTGAAATCATGAGCGATACCTCCTGCCAACTGACCGACTAATTCCATTTTTTGAGCTTGAATTAGTTGTAACTGAAGACGCATCTGTTCTTCTTCCATTTTTAATCTCTCTGAAAATTCTTTTTGGAGTCGAACATTTACCTCCTCAAGTTCCTTTGTTCTTTTTTGCACTTCATCCTCAAGGTTAAGTCGATAAAGGCCAAGCTCTTTATCTCTTTTTTCAATCTCTGACAACATTTCATTAAATCCTTTTGACAGTATTCCTATTTCGTCTTCGCTTATTACAGGTGTCCTCAAAGTATAGTCTTTTTCTTTTGAAATCCTGCTCATGAGTTCTGCAAGTTTAACAATAGGTGTAGCCACATTCCTTTCGAGTACGGTAATCATCAAATAGATAACACCCATAGCTATGAAACTGATAAACACTATAATAAGTATCTGTGATATTAGTCCTTTATAAAACTCATTCAGATTTGAACGGATATAAACATAACCAATTTCCTCCTTGTCTAAATAAACAGGAACTGTTATGGACAGATGTTTAAAGCTGAATTCGTAAGCATACCTTTGAAACAATTTATCTATTTCAGAACTTTCTGATCTCGATGCCTTATATTCGGCAAATAACTCTCCGTTCTTTTTGAGAATTGCTGCATATACAATATTTGGTGAAGCGACAAGCGTTTGCAGTATTTCTTGTGCATTTTGTCTGTCGTTAAAAACTATAGCAGCGGTACTTTGCCCTGCAACCATTTTTGACATTATAGTCAGATTATTAACAAGACTTTTGCGAACTTTATATACTTCATACAGCGAAAGAACGACAACCAAAAAGACAATAGCAACTGATGTTACCGCTAAACCTAAATACAAAAATTTCCTTTTTATCGGAATATCTTTTAGCTTCTTAAACATATCGGTTTTTTATTTAACACCGTAAACATCTGAAGCAAGCTTCAGGAGTTTAGCGCTGATTTTAAGCCCTGCTTTTTGGGCAGCATCGATATTTACATTAAACCTAATCATTTCTTCAGATATAAACATGTTGATAATCACTCCTTTTTCTTCGAATCCAGCTTCATCACTTATAGTAAGGACATTATAATTGTTTGCAAAATTAATAATTGATGCAAGGTTCTTCCCCTCAGATTTGCTAATGTAAAGCATATTACATTCCTTTATAGAACTCACAGATTTTATATGTTCGATTATAAATTTTTTGTTTTTGACCTGTTTACCCTCTATCTTTTTAAACACTGTACCGAATGGATTATCACCTATGATGCACAATTTTAATGAATCATTTTCAGATGATATCGCATGTTCTGGCCACTCAATAAACTTCGCAAAGTTATAAATAAAAGCAGCTTTCACCTCGTATTCCTCATATAAAGTCTCTTCAGCATATAAACAGACTGGTATTAACACAAAAACTGCACTTAGAAAAATGCATATGTTACGAAAAAATTTATTTTCCGAAATGTATAGCATATCCGTTATTCGTAATCACTATCCGTTACCTATATAAAGACATAATTTTTACGGACATGGACAGCGGCCACGTAAAACGACTTTCTTTTATCAGCAATGTCAAAATTGTTCGGCGGAGCAGAAAATAAATTTATGGATTTAATCGAGATCTGTAATTTCATGATTTAAAATTTATACGTAAGCTTTATTCGAAATGTTCTTCCATCTTGTTCAATAGCGTCTATTGGTGAGTGTTCATTTCCGGCGGGGACAAAGAACTTTTTGTCGAAGAGGTTATAAAGGCTTGTTGAAATATCCATACCTTTTATTATATTTCTACCTGTAAGCGTTAAATTTGCAACAACAAATTCACCTGTTTCCTCATCAGCAAGAGTTCTGACACTCGACACATACTGCATCTCTCCACCTAAAAAAATCCTCTCTTTCATTATGGGCAAAACCGCATTTACTTTAATGAGATGACGTGGAGAATTAACAAGCCATTGTCCTGTCTTTAAATCCTTTGCCTCCTGAATAGTATAACTAATTTTGCCTTCAAATCCCCCGTAATATCTTTTCTGGATTTTTAACTCCATCCCTTTTGACTCAATTTTATCAGTATTTTTAAAGACGAGCAGGCCATCATTATCAATCTCCTGACTGATAAGATCATTTACCCTGTAATAAAAACCAGAAATAGAAAGACGAATATTTTTCTTATAACGTTGTTCTATTACAACTTCATAAGTCTTAATCACTTCGGGTTTTAGCGATGGATTTGCTTTCATAGATAGACCACCATCGTGATAAAAAAGCTCGTATGCATTGGGTGCACGAAACGCTTCACCATAAATCAGTTTAAAGGCAATGCTTGAAGATGGCATATATATCAATGATGCACGAGGACTCACCCTTTCGTAATATTCCGTATTGTCATACCTTACCCCTGCATTCAAAATTAGATTATCAAGAATTCGGAATTCATCCTGTAAATAAAAGGCGGTTTTACTGAAGTCTCTTTTATCATCAAGATAAAGGGTATATGGATCTTCATCGTAGTTTTTCTGGTCCAATTTGAAATCATCTTCATATCCTCCACCAACCACAAGGTAATGCCTTCCAAATAGTTTCTTGGACAACTGTAAATCTCCACCCCACCACCTCGCCCATGCTTTATCTTTATTCAATATTCCAGAATAAGGATAATCTCCTTCATAATTATACATGCCATAATGAAGATGGGCGGTTACATTAACCCCATTTTTAAATGTTCGTGCATATTGAAGACTCAGATAGCCTTGACAGTCAAGAGTGTAAAATCGAGGGTCATTAAAATCAGTTTCAAATGAGGCTGTGGGAACAAATTTCTTTCTTGAAACAAATGCGCCTTCAAGTATAAAGTTGCCAAAGGATATATTAGAAAAAAGATTGACATACCTTTCCTTATCTATTTCGTGTGCAATTCCGTTGTTTGTTGCAAGATCGTCAAACTCCTTAAAATAAAGTTCTTCGTTACCTCTACTATAATAGGCAGAACCTGAAACAACAACTTCCATTCCATTTAAAAGCCTATTACCATAGGTAATTCGTCCCTTATATGACTGATTGCTTCCTGCTTCTGAAGACACCTCGATTCTTTTTAGATCAGATGCTTTTTTCGTGATTATATTTATCAAAGCAAAGAAGGCATTATTCCCGTATAAAGATGATGCAGGACCTCTTACTATCTCAATCTTATCTATTAGATCAACATCAAGAACGGACTCGGTCCCAACAAGAGCACTATCATAAAGCCTGTCGTTAACCCTGTTTCCATTTATCAGGACAAGAATACGGTTATTATAATCACCTGTCCGACCAAATCCTCTGACACCCATGTAGTAATAATTCCTATCATATGTTAAGTAAAATCCACTAATAGCTCTTAAAACATCTGCGAGGGTTCGGTATCCATATTTTTCAATCTCGTCAGAAGTGACAATAGTTACAAGAGAAGGAGCTTCAAAAATCTGTTGTTCAAATCTCGAAGCGCTATAAATAGTAGTGACCTTTATCTGCATAAGCTCCTCTATGTTAAGTTCGGTAAGGTCGCTTATTGAATTAGAATCTTGAGCTATCAAAGAATAGGGGGATATAAGCACTACAAGCACGCATATAAAAAATAATTTATAATATCTCTCCATATACATTAACCCCAAAATGCAATTAGAATAATGCACATGTTGCAAAAAATTTATCTTTCGATTTCCATCTCACTTCTTCAAGAGAAAATGTTAAGAATACGCATATCAAAATAAACATAGCAATTTTTATTCCTAATTTCAGATCACCCGTATCATAGATAAAAATAAAAATAATTTCAATAAGTTACAGAATCTTTGCTAATTTTATGGGACTGAAGCTTCCGACCAAGGTCTAAGATTCACTTTCTTTGAGGGACATATCCCCTCAAACTCTTGAAAAAATTTTATTTCCCGTGGGGATTCAAAGGGGGAAAGTGCAAGCCCCTTTGAGTTTTATGAAAACTTTCAGAATGCGCCTATCTTTGGTCGGGGATAAATGGCAGGGAGGTTCGTAAAAATTTGCAAAATTTGTCAATTTTTCAGGTGGAGCCGGTGGGGGGAGTCGAACCCCCGACCAGCTGATTACGAATCAGCTGCTCTGCCTCTGAGCTACACCGGCGAAGAAGAATGCAACAAGGTTTTAATAGAACCATTGTTTTTTATTAATCAAAAAATGCAATTAGAATGATGTAGATGTTTCAAAAAAATTTATTTTTCGATTTTTTGGTGTACATTTAACTAATGGTTCTATGAATATTTTTATCATTTAACAAATAATAATTTAATAAATTTCTCGATTTAAATAAAGTTTGAGCAATGTCTGCATTATTCGGGCTAAATTGAATCAATAACCGATGGGAACATCCTTTTCGATAACTGTTGGCACTAAAAATCCTTCTTCTAAAACAGGTTGCTGGGGTGTAGAAACCCTGTTTGACCTTGCTACAGTGATAAAAATACCTTCGTATATTATCCCAATGTCAGCTATGAATTCTCTCATTGGATTGACGTCAATATATTTTCTACCGATTCTCTCTTCTATCGGAATATCAAAAAAACTATTTGCCTCAGTCCGCTCAAGGTCAACATCAGTGACATCATACACTCTTATATTAAGCTTACCCTTAAATATTTTTAAGGTATCTTCCCGAACCTCCCAGAAAGTAAAGATTTTAACCGGATCCACAATGATCAGCGTTATGCTATTTTCTCCATATTCTGGAGGTTGTTCTCTGGTGGGCAGGAATAGGAATTCTTCTTTGAAAAGTGGAGGAACAGGCTCGATATACTTTGATACCTCTTTTAATTCTGCCTTGGGCTTTGATGGTTTTAAGACAGCACCTTTTTTTATTTTTTCTTTCTTCTTGGGTAAAACCTTCTCTGGCTGAGTTAACTCAGCTACCTCAGGACCTCTTCCTGTTTTTAAAACCCTCTTTCGGGGTTTTACTTCGGACTTCGCAGCAATTTTTTTCTTCGGCTCTTTAACGTGTTCTTTTTCTCGCTTTTTAGCTTTAATCGTTTTGGTAATTTTAACGCGCGGTTTTGCCTTTTCTTTAACTTTTGATTTAATTTTTTTTGGAGTAACCTTTACTTTTTTCTTTATCTCTTTTTTTTCTTTCTCTTTTGACGCTTTTATCGTCTCCGGCGGTATTGTTTTTTTGGTAATCATCTTTTTCTCTTTAGTTTCCTTCATTCGCGATGGTACACGCTTTCTTGTCTCAGGAGTCGCTCTTTCTTTCTCAGATACGATTCTCTTTGCAATCGTACTCTTTTTCTTCTTTTCGACCCTGCTCTCTTTAGTACTCTTTTTTCTTGTAACAGTCTTTGAGGAACTCTTAGCGGTCTTTTTTGTCTTTTTAGGCGGCCCCTTTTTTATTTTTGTATTGTTAGGCTCTTTAGAAGAGTTCTTAGAGGCTTTCCCTTTCTTCATAATCCCCCCTCATCCTTGCTTGACATATTTTACCTAAAACCTGCGTTAAAGTTAAACAAAGCTTTTACTTGTAACAATCTTTGAACCAATTAATGTACCTCTGCCCAATTTCTCCCATACTTAACGCTGACGACTAACGGAACAGAAAGTATAACCGCCCTCTCCATTTCATTTTTTACAATTTCGCTTAGCACATCAACTTCCACTGTAGGAACTTCAAACAAAAGCTCATCATGAACTTGAAGAACCATGCTCGATTTAAGACCTTCGGCTTTCAGTCTTCTCCATATGTTTATCATTGCTATCTTAATAATATCTGCAGCAGTCCCTTGTATTGGTGAATTTATTGCAATACGCTCCGCCTGCTGCCTTATATTTGAATTCTTACTGTTAATTTCTGGTAAAGGCCTCTTTCTTCCTAAAAGTGTTGTAACATAGCCTCTTTCTCTAACCTGCAAAATTATTTCTTCTATATATTTTTTAACACCTAAATGTCTCTCAAAATAAAGATCTATGTAATTCTTTGCTTCATCTTTTGAAATATTAAGGGTCTCCGAGAGTCCAAAGGGAGACACCCCATAAATTACACTGAAGTTTACAGTCTTGGCAACCCTTCTCATTTCAGGGGTAACTTTATCTATATCGACATTAAAAATTTCTGAAGCAGTTCTTGAGTGAACATCAATATTCTCTCTAAAAGCCTCTATCAAACCCTCATCATTACTTAAATGTGCAAGTATTCTCAGCTCGATCTGTGAATAATCAGCTGACAGAAGAAGGCTTCCTTCCTCTGCCACAAATGTTTCTCTAATCCTCCTTCCCCATTCTCCCTTAACAGGAATATTCTGGAGATTCGGTTCGCTACTACTAAGCCTGCCCGTAGCCGTCATGGTTTGATTAAATGATGTATGAACACGTCCTGTCTCTGGATTGATGAGAGCAGGCAAAACGTCGATGTACGTAGTCTTCATCTTGCTTAATGTCCTGTAGTTAAGAATTTCACGGGGAAGTTCGTGTACTTGTGCAAGTTCCTCTAGCACGCTCATCTCGGTAGAAAATCCTGTCTTTTTTTTCTTTCCTGGCTGTAACTTAAGGTTTTCAAAAAGAATCTTTCTTAGTTGTTTTGGAGAGTTAATATTGAATTCCTCGCCAGCAAGAAAATAAATCCTCTTCTTTATGCCTTCAATTTCTCTCTCCATTTCTTTAGATATTTCATATATTTTCTCTGAATCTATCTTTACGCCTTTTAATTCCATATCAGACAATACATAGATAAGAGGCATTTCAATATTTTCATAGAGTGTATCCAGTTTTTCCTCTTTGAGGCGATCAAATAATATTTCTTTTAATTCAAATATCAGTGCCGCACCTTCACAAACATATAAGGCGGTCTCCTGCATGGGAACATCTAAAAAAGAAGTTCTATTACCCAAGAACTCGGTGCGGGTCTTCTTTCTGTAAGATAGATATTCGAGAGCAATATCTGCGAGATTATGATTATTTTTATTCGGATTGATAAGATAAGAAGCTATCATAATATCCAAGCATGGTCCTTGAAACTCTATCCTGTTTCTCTTTAGTATCGTTACAATATCTTTAAGATTATGTCCTATTTTAGTTATCTCTCTATCCTTAAAAAAGTCTGAAATTTTTTCTAAAAATAATCTTTTGTCCACATCCAAAGGCAAATCTGACCTAAAATTACAAACGGATAAATAATGGGACATCTTTTTATCTTTACAGAAAGCCATACCTATTATTTGCCCGGTAACAGGCCCCGTTCCTTCTATCTCTACGTTAATAGCTACTTCATCTTTTATAGACGAATATAGGTCTCCAAATCTTTCTAAACTGTGAATTACTTCACAATTTATCTCGCTTTTTGCTACTGTGGGGATAAGTTTTATTAAACTTACAAACTCAAGCTCCTTAAAAAGTTGTAAGAGTTTTTCCCAATCAGGTTCGTTTAAAGAAAGGTCATCTATATCGATATCTATGGGCACCGACGTATCAAGAGTTGCAAGTTTTTTACTCAACCTCACGATATCAGCATTTTTGGATATAAGTAATCTTAGTTTCTCCTTATCTATCCTGTGAGTGTTTTGTAATAAATCTTCAATACTATCGAATTTAGAAAGAACCTCTTTAGCTGTCTTTTCACCTATTCCTTTAATTCCGGGAATATTGTCTACAGAATCTCCTGTAAGAGCCATAAATTCTGGTATTCTTTCAGGCTCGACCCCAAATCTTTCGATTATAAAATTCTTATCAAATATCTTATCTTTCATGGGGTCATAAATCTTTATCTTCTCATCAACAAGCTGTAACATGTCTTTGTCTGCTGTAACGATATAGACGTCGAGACCTTTCGCTGCAGCCTTTTTTGCAATCGTTCCTAATATATCATCAGCTTCATATCCGGGTAACTCAAAGGTTTTAATATTGAATGCAGATATTATCTTTCTTACATAAGGAATTTGTTCAATCAAGTCAGATGGCGCTTCAGGTCTATGGGCTTTGTATTCTTCATAAATTTTGTGTCTTTTTGTAGGAACAGGAGAATCAAAAGATATTAAGAGCCTCTCTGGTTTTTTTTCTTTTATGATTTTTAAAAGCATATTAGTAAAACCGTATATCGCATTTGTTGGGATGCCCTTAGAACTTGAAAGCATCCTTATGGCATAATATGCCCTGTATAGATAGGAATTACCGTCAATTAAATAAAGGTTCACAGAAGATTATACCCTATAATCAACCAATTCTGAAAATTTTACCAAAATTGACAAAGCCCTAATACGTATTTTAGAGTAAATAATAATGATTCCGTTTAAAAAGTTAATGGGATCTTAAATACACGGAGGATGAATGCTTAAATCGATAGAACATATAAATTCAACAAAAAAGAGGCTTAAGATCGAGATACCTCAGGATGCAATAGAAAAAGAAATCAATGATTCGCTTGAGAAATTAAGACAGAGGGTCAAAATACCGGGCTATAGACAAGGAAGAGCCCCTATAAACTTACTCGAAAAGCGGTTTGGCAAGGAAATCGAATCAGAAGTTCTTGAAAAGATAATCCCTGAATATTACAGTATGGCCATCAAAGAAGCTTCTATAAAACCAGTTGCGTTGCCTGTACTTGATGAAGAAATAGAATTCAAAAGGAAAGAGCCTTTAACACTTTCTTTTACGGTAGAGGTCTTGCCACCCATCGAAAATATTAATTATGAAAATATAAAAGTAAAAGATGTTCAGGTTAGTGTTGAAGATTCTGATATAGAGTCTGCAATTAAAAAACTTCAAGAAAAAAAAGCTATTTATGAGGTAGCTGAAAAAGAAATCGAGATGGATGATCTTGTTACTTTTGATTATCACGACGGTGAAATTACAAACGGAGATCCAGTTTCCTCCCTTAAAGATATTGTAACTAATATGGGTAACGAAATTTTCCCTCCCGATATAATGGAAAAAGTACTTGGCAAAAAACGGGGTGACTTAGTTGAAATTACTGTAAACTTTGATGAAACCTTTAAACATAAAGACCTTGCCGGAAAAACAGCCAATATTAAACTTATAATAAAAGAAGTTAAGAAAAAAATTCTTCCAAACATTGATGATGAATTCGCAAAAGATCTCGGATTTGAAAATATGTCCGAACTCAGAGAAAATCTAAAAGAAAAAATATTGAATCTAAAAAGGGAGCATATTAAAAAGATACAAAAGGCGGAGATAGTAAAACAACTTATCGAGTCAACTCCCATCGAAGTGCCTGAGAGCATGCTACAGCAGGAGATCGAATCACTTGTGATGGAAGGGAAATTTTCTGAAAAGCAATCTAACGAAGAAAATATACAACCATTATCCGATGCTGATGTGATAGAGGGTGAGTCCGACGCTGGAAAAATCTTAAATGAGAGCCAGCCTAAAAATGAGGTTGAGGATGTACAGACAAAAATACAGAAGATGGCCTTGAATAATGTTAAGGCCTCAATAATTATTCATACAATCGGTCAAAAAGAAGGAATTAATGTAACTGATGAGGAGGTAAATGAAAGGATATCTGTTATAGCGAACAGACTTTCGACCTCCCCCGAAGCAATAAAAAGCTTCTATCAGTATAGGGAAGGCTCTCTGGAAAGTATCAGGCGCTCTATATATGAAGAAAAGGTTCTGGACATGCTTTTATCAAAAGCTATTTTAGAAAGAGAGGAAACTTCATGAGTATAATACCTATTGTTATAGAACAAACAGGACGTTCGGAAAGGGCATACGATATTTATTCAAGATTGCTTAAAGACAGAATAATATTCGTGGGAAGCGTTATCGATGATTATGTCGCAAATATAGTAATTGCTCAACTTTTATTTCTTCAAACAGAAGATCCTGATAAAGATATTCATCTTTATATAAACACACCGGGAGGTATAGTTTCTTCTGGACTCGCAATTTATGACACTATGCAATATGTGAAACCCGATATCGCAACTTATTGCATTGGGCAAGCAGCCAGTATGGGAGCGTTGTTGCTTGCAGCTGGGACTAAAGGAAAAAGATATGCGTTGCCTCATTCAAGGATAATGCTTCATCAACCCATGGGTGGTTTTCAGGGACAGGCAACTGATATCGAGATACATGCAAAGGAAATATTAAGGATGAAAGACACCCTGAATAAAATCCTTTCAAATCATACAGGTCAGTCTCTTGAAAAAATACAGGCAGACACCGATAGAGACTTCTTCATGTCTGGAGAAGAAGCTAAACACTATGGTATAGTGGATGAGGTAATCAGTAGCATTAAGGACAGGAGGTCTTAATGGCAAAAAAAGATGAGAACTCTTTAAAATGCTCATTTTGTGGTAAAGGCCATTCCGAAGTAAAAAAGCTTATTGCGGGACCAACCGTTTATATATGTAATGAGTGCGTAGAACTGTGTAATGAAATCATTGCTGATTCCTTATTAGAAGAAATAAAGACTACAACGTATCCAAAACTACCTACCCCAAAAGAAATACATTACTTCCTAAATGATTATGTAGTAGGGCAAGAAAGGGCAAAAAAGATTCTCGCTGTTGCTGTCCATAATCATTATAAAAGAATTTATGGACCTATCGAAACAGAAATTGAATTACAAAAAAGCAATATATTATTAATAGGCCCTACTGGTACAGGCAAAACCCTTTTGGCCCAAACACTGGCGAAAATACTCGATGTGCCTTTCGCTATCGCTGACGCTACCACCCTCACTGAAGCAGGATATGTTGGTGAAGATGTCGAAAATATTATTCTCAAACTTTTACAGGCCTCTGATTATGACGTCGAAAAGGCACAAAGAGGGATCGTGTATATTGACGAAATTGATAAAATAAGCCGGAAATCAGAAAACCCATCTATAACCAGAGATGTCTCGGGCGAGGGAGTCCAACAAGCACTTCTCAAATTAATTGAGGGAACAATAGCAAATATACCCCCTCAGGGAGGTAGAAAACATCCACAACAGGAATTTATTCAAATAGATACCACCAATATACTTTTCATATGCGGCGGTGCCTTTGTCGGTCTTGACAAGATAATAGAACAGAGAATAGGACATAAAACAGTTGGCTTTGTTTCTGAAAATCTAAAAAAACTGGATAGAAAGATTGGAGAGATTATCAGTCTTGTAGAACCAGAAGACTTGATAAAGTACGGGTTTATACCCGAATTTGTTGGAAGAATGCCTGTTGTAGCCGCACTTGATGAGCTTGATGAACAATCTTTGATAAAAATACTTACTGAACCTAAAAATTCGCTAATAAAACAATATCAGAAACTTCTTGCGTTTGACAATGTCAAACTCAAATTTACTGAGGGCGCATTAGCAGCTATTGCAAAAAAGGCAATACAACGTAAGACAGGGGCACGCGGTCTGAGGGCTATACTCGAAGAAATAATGCTCGATGTAATGTATGAAGTTCCTTCTCGTAAGGGGATTAAGGACTGCCTGATAACCGAAGATACCATTTTAAAGAATGAAAAACCTATACTTGTTTACGAAAAACAGGTGGAATCCGCATAAACAATCGAAGATACAACTATCTTAGGCTAAATCAGGATTCAGATTTTTGAATTTGTTGAAGTATAAAAGATTTCATCATTGCATTTCTTATTCTATCTCGTAATTCACTGTCACTTATCACAGATAAAGCATTTTCTATAAAAGATAATTCTTCAGGAGCAAGAGAATTACTTTTTATCTTGTGAGGGGTAAGATTTGATTTTATTATTTCTTTAAATATCTTACCAAGTCTGAATCTTACGTTCTTTATCCCATAAGACTGGAGTTTCTTTATCACCTCGTCTTTGTAAAAATTCAATTCCTGCAACCACATATTTGAATCAACATTAATCACTAAGTTGCCCTCTGATAAATTAGAGGGGGACATATGTAACGAAAGCGGTTTCGCAAACAAGCGATACCAGTTCTTTTTTATTTCTAAAAGTGTTATACTTTCCTGGATTCCGTTTTCTCTAATAAATTTATTGAGTATCAAATCTGCTCTGAACAAACTAAACCACCTTCTTTACAAAACCCGACCGAAGACATCTTGTGCAGACGTATTGCCTTCTGATTCCCTTATCTGTCATTATTCTCATCCTTTGAAGATTTGGGTTAATCACCCTCTTTGTCTTATTATTTGCATGACTGACGTTATTGCCTATAACCCTGTGTTTTCCACAAACATAACAACTCGCCATTCCTTTTCCCTCCGAATCGTTTTTATAAATGTTAAAATAATATTAAATATTCTCCTCTCTCGTTTGCATTAGAGAGGTTTATTATGATAACATGTAAAAATTCTTCTTAACAAGAATAGTTTTTAAAAAGGGCGTTAAAATGTCAAAAATACGAATATATGAATTAGCAAAACAAATAGGGGTTTCAAACAAAATAATACTCGTTGAGCTTGCAAATCTCGGGATAAAAGGCAAAATGCATTCTTCTAGTATTGAAACTGATTTAGCTGAGAAGATAAAGGATATTCTCAGTAAAAAGGCCTCCGAATCTAAAAAAGAAACACCCCTTGCTAAACCCTCAGAAACTGAAGTAGAGGAATCAACTCAGGCTATAAAAGCAACAGAAATTCAGGAAAAAGAGATTAAACCAGAAATAGCAAAACCCGCTATCTTTGAAGAATCAGTCGTCGTTGAGAAAGACGAAGGGCTGGAAATGAAGGAAAATGTGAAAGAGTCTTCTCTTTCACTCGAAGAAGAACATAAAGCTGAGATCGAAAAGATAGATATTGTTCAACCTGAAGAAGAAGAGCTAAAAATTCCCGAAAGGTTTAGAAAAGAGATAGAGACGGAAAAGATAGAGAAATTCAAAACAAAACCGGGCATGCAAAGGGCATTCCAGAGCATCAGAAAGATAGAGCCCAAAAAATGGCACGAACCGAAAGTGATAAAGAGACACGGGAAACATAAAGTTGTCCATTTTGAAGAAAAGAAGTCACAAGTACAACCTGTGGTGAGTCGTAAAAAAACTATCAAGCTTATGGAAGGGACGACCGTCAAAGAATTTGCTGAACTTATAGGCATTAAAATCTCTGATATAATCAAGAAATTCATGGAATTAGGTTATATGCCCACGATTAATCAGCCCGTGGATACTGATGCAGCACTACTTGTAGCAGACAGTTTCGGAATAAAAATCGAGGTGGCACGTGTTGAAGAGGATATAGTTGATCTTGAAACTCCTGAAGACGAGAGTAAACTACTTCCACGACCACCTGTTATAACAATAATGGGACACGTTGATCATGGCAAAACTTCTCTTCTTGATGCGATAAGAGAAACAAAAATAACTGAAACAGAAGCGGGCGGAATAACACAGCACATTGGCGCATACAAAGTTAACCTAAAAGGGAAAGAGATTGTATTTCTTGACACCCCAGGCCATGAGGCTTTCACCTCAATGAGAGCCAGGGGTGCAAAGGTAACCGATATAGTCGTATTAGTCGTAGCAGCAGACGATGGGGTTATGCCTCAGACTATTGAGGCAATAAATCATGCCAAAGCAGCGAATGTACCGATAGTAGTAGCAATAAACAAGATTGATAAACCCGAGGCAAATCCTTCGAGAGTTAAAAATGAATTGGCTGAGTACGGAATAATACCTGAAGAATGGGGTGGCCAAAATATCTTTGTCGAAGTCTCAGCCAAAAAACGCATAGGCATCGAAAACCTACTTGAGATGATACTACTTCAGGCTGAAGTGATGGAGCTAAAGGCAAATCCGGATAAAAAGGCGCGTGGCACAATAATTGAGGCAAAACTTGATAAAGGAAGAGGCCCAGTGGCAACAGTTCTTGTACAGTCCGGAACACTTAGAGTTGGTGATGCATTCATAGCGGGTATACATGCCGGAAAAGTTCGGGCGCTAATTGATGATAGTGGCAAGCGGGTAACAGAAGTGGGTCCCTCTACACCTGTAGAAGTAATCGGCTTTTCTGATGTCCCATCTTCTGGGGATATCTTTACCGTTGTGGAAGATGAGAAAAGGGCAAGGCAAATAGCTTTATCACGACAGCAAAAGCAAAAAGTTGCAGAGATGTCAAAATTAAAAAAGTTTACCCTTGATGATTTATATTCAAAAATTAAAGAAGGAGAAATAAAAGAGCTAAATATAATTATAAAAGGAGACGTTCAAGGCTCTGTTGAAGCAATAAAAGATGCCCTCGAAAACATTACCCATCCACAGGTAAAAGTAAAGGTTATTCATTCATCCGTTGGAGGTATCACCGAGTCTGATGTCATGCTTGCAGCCGCCTCACATGCAATTATAATTGGATTTAATGTAAGACCCGAACTAAAAGCCTCTCAGTCAGCAGAGAAGATAGGAGTTGATATAAGACTTTATAACGTCATTTATGAGGCAATCGAAGATGTTAAAAAGGCCTTGGAAGGACTGCTGGAACCTACCCTCAAAGAAAAAACTATCGGAAGGGCAGAGGTTCGACAAACATTTCATATTTCTAAAGTTGGAACTGTTGCAGGTTGTTATGTGATTGAAGGTTATATTAGTCGAGCGAGTGACGGTATAAGAGTTATAAGAGACAATATAGTTGTTTACGAAGGCAAGCTTGCTTCTTTAAAACGATTTAAGGAAGATGTTAAAGAAGTGCAGTCAGGTTACGAATGTGGGATAATGATCGAAAATTTTAATGATGTTAAGATCGGTGATATTCTCGAAAATTATATAATTGAAAAAATAGCTGCAAAATTATAAGAATTATTTGGTCTAATTAGTAAATGGTCAAACAACTTGAAAATAAGCTATAAGTACTTGACCAACGACTAATGACTATTGATTGAGGCGAAAAATGCATCCATACAAACGTTCCCAGCGGGTAAGTGATCTTCTCCGTGAGGAAATAGCAGAGATAGTTAAGTTTAAACTTAAGGATCCGAGATTGGGTTTTATAACAGTTACAGGTGTGGATGTAACAGAAGATATTAGAATGGCTTCAGTTTATGTCAGCGTGCTTAAAGATGAGGAAAAGAAAAGTACAATAGAAATATTAAACGCTGCAAAGAGCTTTATACGTTCTGAACTCTCAAAAAGATTAAGGATGAAATTTATCCCAACTATTGAGTTTCGTCTCGATCTATCAGCAGAGTATGGGAGTAAGATAGAAAAACTTCTTAAGGAAATCAGGAGTAAAGATGAAGGTTCCTCCTGAGCTACTGTCTTTTTTAAAAAAAGAAGATCATTTTATTATAGCAACCCATATAGACCCAGAGCCTGATGCAATAGGTTCTTCTTTAGCTCTTTCAAAAGCACTTGAAGAATTGGGTAAAAAAAGCATTCTTTATGATAGAGATAACATACCAGATATTTATAAATTTCTTCCCGGAAGTGAAAAATTCCTAAATTCACTTTCTAATCTGAATACATCCAACTTGAATCTTATCCTAATGGATTGTAACACTTTGGAAAGGGCAGGAATAAGTGATTACAAATTTAAACATACGCTCATTATCGATCATCACGAAACCGAACAGCCACATGGCGACATCAATTGGATCGAGTCGAGTGCCGCAGCAACAGGAATTATGGTATTCTATCTTCTAAAAGAGTTAGGCATAAAGATATCAGAAGATACTGCCCTGAATCTTTATTCAGCAATAGCCATAGATACAGGGACATTCAGGTATGCTAATACCACAGCAGAAGTTTTTAGGATAAGTGCGGAACTTGTTGAAGCAGGTGCGAATCCTGCTTATATTGCACATAGTCTCTATGAAACATGGTCTAAACAACGATTCGCATTACTTGTAATGGCATTAAATACCCTCGAGTTAAAAGATGACATCGCAATTACCTTTGTTACGAGAGAAATGTTCAAACAGACAGGGACAGGACCTCAGGATACCGAAAATTTTGCGAACGTACCGAGGATCATAAAAGATGTTAAAATAACCGCATTTTTTAGAGAATTAAATGAAAACCACTGGAAGGTAAGCTTGCGTTCGAAAGGAGATATTAATGTTGCAAATATTGCAAAAGGCTTCAACGGAGGAGGACATAAAAATGCAGCAGGTTTTGAAATTAAAGCGAGCCTTCAAGCTGCCAAAGAGGCCCTTTTAAAAGCAATTTATTCAGGATGTCCTCCTCTCTAACCCAGTTATACTTCAATCTCCGCAGTCACCTCTTTAGCAAATGTAATCTTACCCTCTTCATAATCTACTAAAACGACGTCACCTTCTTTAAATGTCCCGTCCAGTATTCTTAAGGCAAGTGGATTTAATATCTCTCTTTGCAAAGCCCTTTTTAATGGTCGTGCACCATAAACGGGGTCATATCCTATATCTGCAAAATATTCTTTTGCATTATCTGTGAGCCTTATATCGATCTTCTTTTCTCTAATATACTTTTTCATTCTATTTAATTGTATTTCTACAATCTGTTTGAGTAGATTCTTTGTAAGCGGGTTAAATATGATAATCTCGTCAACTCTGTTTAGAAATTCGGGTCTGAAGAAAGTTCTCAAATCTTCCATAATCTTTTGTTTTAATTCTGCATTACTGCTAACCCAATATGCCTTTGGTCTTTTCGCTCTCTCCTCAAGCATTTCCTGAATATGAACACTTCCGATATTAGATGTCATGATTATGACCGTGTTCCTGAAATCAACTGTTCTTCCATGACTGTCCGTTAGTCTACCGTCATCAAGAACCTGTAATAGTAAATTAAAAACCTCTGGATGAGCTTTTTCTATCTCGTCAAAGAGAACCACAGAATATGGTCTTCGCCTCACTGCTTCCGTAAGCTGACCGCCTTCTTCATATCCAACATAGCCAGGAGGTGCACCAATAAGTCTTGAAACAGTATGTCTTTCTTGATATTCAGACATGTCTATCCGAATTAATGCATTTTCATCATCAAACAAAAATTCTGCAAGAGCCTTGGCAAGCTCTGTTTTGCCAACACCTGTGGGTCCAAGAAAGATAAAAGAACCAAGTGGTCTGTTCGGGTCTTGTATCCCTGCGCGTGCCCTTCTAACAGCATTCGATATAGCCACTATAGCTTCATCTTGACCAACAACCCTTTGTTTGAGCCGTTCCTCCATACGAAGCAGTTTCTGTACCTCTCCCTCAAGCATTCTGCTCACAGGAATTCCCGTCCATTTCGAAACAACCTCTGCTATATCTTCTTCATCAACTTCTTCCTTGAGCATCTTTCTTCTTTTCTGGGTTTCTAAAAGTTTCCTATTTGCTTCTTCAAGTGCCTTATTAAGTTCTATTAATCTTCCATATCTTAATTCTGCAGCCTTAGTAAGATCTCCTTCACGCTCTGCTCTTTCTGATTCTATTTTTGTTTTCTCAATCTGTTCTTTGTATTCTCTTATCTTTGCTATAATTTCCTTTTCGCTCAACCATTGAGCCCTTAGCTCGTCCCGTTTAACCTGTAGTTCTGCCATTTCCTTTTTTATCTTCTCAAGTTTTTCCTGTGCATCTTTTGTCTCATCTTTCGTTACAGCCTGTTTTTCTATCTCAAGTTGACGGAGTTTCCTCTCGATTTCATCAAGTTCTACAGGCATGCTATCAATTTCCATTCTGAGCTTTGAAGCTGCTTCATCTATAAGATCTATTGCCTTATCGGGTAAAAACCTATCTGTTATATATCTGTGAGATAAAACTCCAGCAGAAATAAGAGCCGAATCCTTAATCTTTACTCCATGGTGTACTTCATATCTCTCTTTGAGCCCGCGGAGGATCGAAATAGTATCTTCAACCGATGGTTCTTTTATATAGATGGGCTGGAATCTCCTTTCAAGTGCAGGGTCTTTTTCTATATGTTTCCTATACTCATCAAGAGTCGTAGCACCAACACACCTTAGATCACCCCTCGCAAGTGCAGGTTTCAACATATTAGAGGCATCAATAGCTCCCTCTGCTGCACCAGCTCCAACGAGCGTATGGAGTTCGTCTATAAAAAGGATAACCTTACCTTCAGCCTGTTCTATTTCCTTTAAAACTGCTTTTAATCTCTCTTCAAATTCTCCTCTAAATTTAGAACCCGCAACTATTGCACCCATATCGAGTGCTACAACTCTTTTATCCTTCAAAGTTTCAGGAACATCCCCCGCAACTATCCTTTGAGCTAAACCTTCCACGATTGCCGTCTTTCCAACACCGGGCTCACCTATAAGAACAGGATTATTCTTTGTTCTTCGTGATAAAACTTGTATAACCCTTCTAATCTCGTCATCTCTTCCAATAACAGGATCAAGTTTGCCTTTTTTAGCAAGTTCAGTCAGATCACGCCCATATTTCTGAAGTGCCTGGTATTTTTCTTCAGGATTTGGGTCAGTAACACGCTGTGCACCCCTGATCTCTCTCATAGCAGTAAGGATCTTATCAGCTGTTGCACCATATCTTTTTAAAAGCTCTGAACATGCACCACCTACTGAAACAAGTGCTAATAGAAAATGCTCAACGCTTATATACTCATCTTTTAGATGAGTTGCATTTTTTTCGGCAGTTTCAAAAACCTCTTTCAACCTCGGCGAAACGTATATCTGTCCTAAAGGCGTGGCACCAATAACCTTTGGGAATTTCTCTATCGATTCCTCGACATCTTTCTGAAGAGCCTTTGTATTGATCCCAAGTTTTTTTAGTATCTGAGAAGCTACACCATCTTCGTCTTCTAACAAGGCCCATAGAAGATGTTCGGCATCGAGCTGCTGATTGCCCTTCCTTTCTGCAAGTTTCTGAGCAGTCTGGATTGCTTCCTGACTTTTTAAAGTTAATCTATCCATAAAAACCTCCTATTCTTCCGAAAAAATCCTTTTTAATCTTTCGATAAAATCTTTTCTTATGTCTTCCTCAAGAAAATTAATTATTTCTTCAGTCTCTCTTTGAAGAGCCTCTAACCTGCGCCTTAACCGCAGGATTATTTCAACTCCTGATCTATTTACACCCAGTTCTCTTGTTAAGCGAAGAATCATGGCCAATCTTTCCACATCCTCCTGAGAATACAGTCGTGCCCTTTTTCTGCGATAAGGTGTTATAAGACCTTCCCGCTCGTATAATCTCAAGGTTTGCGGATGTACTCCTAACATTTTTGCCACGACACTAATCATAAATAAGGGCTGTTTTTTATCTTGCTTATCCATCATAGTGTAAATAATCCCTTTCTTGGATTTTCCTTATATAATGATTCTATTTGCTTTATTAAATCTTTCCCTTTATTATCTATGTTTTTAGGAACTACAATTTTTATATCTGCATACTGGTTACCCCTGATACCAGTCCTTGGTGAAGGGAACCCCTTACCCGCAAGTTTAAACCTCTGACCGCCTTGCGTACCCGGAGGTAAAGTCATTGTAACCTTTCCATCGAGAGTTGGTATCTCAACTTTTGCTCCAAGGGCAGCTTCGCCAAAGGTAACGGGTAAATCAATATATACATCATCTCCTTTTCTTTTAAAAATCGGATGTGGCTTCACTGTAATCTCTATAAAAAGATCTCCAGGGGGACCACCCCCGATCCCTGCACCTCCCATTCCCTTTAATTTAACCCTCGAACCAGTATCTGCACCTTTCGGGATTTTTACTTTTACAGTTTCTGTCTTAAAGATTCTTCCTGTTCCACCGCATGATGAGCAGCTTTTCAATACCCTCTTTCCTGTCCCTCTACAAACATTACACGGCTGAGAAATCTTAAAAAAGCCCTTTGAAGTCTGTATTTTCCCAGTTCCTCCACATACATTACACACCTGCGAAGACTCAGCTCCTGAACCGTTACATGAACTGCAGTTGACTTCTCGGTTAAAAGATATTGTTTTTGTTGCACCTGCAAATGCCTCTTCAAGTGTGAGCTCAAGTCCCATAACAAGGTCATGACCTTTTGCATATTGTGTTTGAGTACCAGCACCCCTCCCAAAAAAGTCAGAAAAGATGTCACCGAAGTCGAATATATCCCTGAAGTCATGAGTCCTGAACTCTTCAAATCCTGGTCCTCCTGCTCCAAAAGGTGAACTGCCAAATTGATCGTATTCAGCCCTCTTCTTAGGATCACTTAATACCTCGTATGCCTCATTAATTTCCTTAAATTTCTGCTCAGCAGTTTTGTCACCAGGATTGAGGTCAGGATGATATTTACGCGCTAATTTTCTGTATGCCTTTTTTATATCGTCTTGAGAGGCATTTTTATCAACACCAAGTATTTTATAGTAATCCTTTACTTCCTGAGGCATATTATATAATAATATTTGAGTAATTTTTTGTCAATAATTTTATAACAACCTAAATAAATTTCTGGAGAACCTGTAAGCCTAACTAAGGCAGAAATTGCTCAAAAATCTATTTTTAAGGATCATCTCCAAAAAAGTTGGTAAGATCATGAGGATTCGAGGGGTCAAGGAGTCAAGGATTCGAGGGAAATGCTTAAGAATTACAAAGA
>FWPV01004095.1_pt1 | contig 31642 bp, 28 predicted proteins | sample 2228371 | NCBI WGS metagenome assembly FWPV01 (sample SAMEA103939776, study PRJEB20133) | metagenome
TAATACCCTTAAGGTACCTCGTCCATGACGCTTCGTCTTGCACTCTCAGCCGCTCCCCTCTCTCGGTTACCTTTTCCTATGAGTCAACGCGCGTAACAATATAACTTTCAGGCACTTCTATTGTCCCATCAATAAATATAGCGGAAGAAAACCCCGCAGCGATCATGCCTGTCTCTTGCCACGGTTCAATTCTGCGCTTTTCAGTGCGCGCACGCCACGTGCCTGGTGATGAACGCTTGTTCTTGGGGAACGTCCAGAACACTAATATATTGACAATACATGGCAGTATAAGTAAAACGAACAAACATTCATCTTATTTGGAGGAGATAGGCTATGAAAAAATGGAGATGCACCACCTGCGGTTATATTCACTCTGGTGAAACCCCGCCTGAACAATGCCCGGTTTGCAAAATGCACTCATCAATGAAGCCTGGCCCGCTGTTTGTAAAAATCAGCGGCTAAGCTGATCGTAATTTACAGAACTCTGTCTATATGACGCACCATAAACAGATAGCATACTATCTGTGTGCCCTGATATTGATAAGCGCTTTTGCGGGGGAGAGTTATTTCCTGTTCCAGTTCAATGACCATCCCTGCGAGGACGCATACATTACCTACCGGTTTGCCAAAAATTTTGCCGAAGGCAACGGTCCGGTCTTCAATAAAGAAGAACGGGTCGAGGGATATTCAAATTTCCTCTGGATGGCGGGAATTGCCGGCGCCTGTCGCATGGGTATTGATATGATTGCGTTCAGCCGGTTTGTCGGCTGGCTGTCTCATGTCCTTACGTTTCTTCTGGTATGGCAGATACCGTATCGCTACTTCTCCATTCGCGGTTTTTCAAAGCTTGTCGCCCCGGCGTTGTATGTGCTGTTTTTACCCGTGCATTATATGGCTGCCAGCGGCCTTGAGACAGCACTCTATACCTTTCTGATGGTGCTGTGTGTCAAGACTGTTTTGTGGGCGCGGAACCGACCTTTGCCCTTCGCTGTGGCCGGGCTTATTTTTACTCTTATCGCGTTGTGCCGACCGGAAGGCATACTGCTGTTTGCCTTTTTTTTAATCTATGTATTCTCTCTGGGGCTGGCAAAGCGGGCATCGTTGCGGGGCTATCTGCCCGGTATCATGCTCTTTATTGTCCTGTATGGCATGTTTCTTTTATGGCGGCTTTACTATTATCATGCCCTGCTGCCAAACACCTATTATGCGAAGGGAACGTTTCCGCTGTTGATACGCTTTGGCCTTGGCATGTTCACCTTGCGCAGTTTTATAACCCGGTATCCCTTTTTTGCAATTTTTCTTTTCATGCTGTGGAAGACCGGCAGGCTGTCCACAGAACCAGGGCGGCTGGCTCCGATTCTCTGTTTTCTTGCCGCTGGCCTGTGCTTCAGCGTCTGCTTTTCAGGTTTTGACTGGGTGCCGTTTTTCCGCTATATTTTGCCCGCAGTTCCCCTGATTATTATTCTTTGCACAATCATTTGTTCCCAGTTGTGGTGTCGCATCCTGCCGATGCAAGTACGGATGCCGCGAATGATCTGGGGCTTTATCACGGTCGGCTGTTTCCTGCTTGCCGCTGAACAATTTTACGCTGACCTCATGCTTACCATTCGTTTAAAACAGATAGATGACTTTGCGTATTATAATCAGCGGGCTTTCGCCGAGTGGCTCAAGAAAGAAATCGGCCAGGAACCGGTGGTCTGCGTCGGTGATGTGGGGCGCATGGCGTATTATTCAGACGCGCACATTCTGGATATTCTGGGACTTACCAGCAAAGACTTCGCAATGCTCAAAAAACAGCTTTCCACGCCGGAACTTGCCTTGCCGCTGTGCGCCATCAGTTTTGCACGGTATAAGGAGCAGGAGCGGGCGCTACTGCTTAAACGGGAACCGGAATATGTCATGCTTTATAATGCACAGGTAAAAATAGCAACCACGTACTTTGGCAGCAGCGCAGGCATAGCGGATCATGAAGATTTTAAAAACCGCTATGAGTTTCTGGGAAGATTTTATATCGTGCCGAGGTTTTCCAGCCGTTCGTTTCCCGAGCCGTATTATTTCAATCCGTTGCTTGACCTTTCATCCGGACTTCTGGCCTGGATATACGATGGCTGGGGATATGATATTTATGTCCGCAAAGACTATCCGGGAAAACGCTTCAAGCTGGCGTTTTATCCCGATGACCGAATTAAAGAGATAACCGTTATAACTCAATAGCTTAAGACACGGGAGATACGTATGAGTCAAAAAGAACATGTTTGTCTTGATCGGAATGAGCATACCGGGCACTTGTGTGTGTTGGCGAGTAAGGATAAATTTGAGGAAATTAAAAAACTGGTAACTAATCCCAAATTTCTTTGTTTAATTGCGGCCGGGTGGCGGATTCAAGCAAAAATCTATGTAACCCGATGCCGCTTGATTAAAAACAAGAGCAGCCGGCAATAAGACACTGTATCGTCCTTGGGCAGCTATTCTCTATGAATACCCAGCCCCTCCAGAATCAGGTCGTGGTTGATTCCGGCAATGATCGAATCAATGTCTGCCTGCAGGCTAATGGTTGCGTGATCTTTAATCTGCAGGAGAAAGGTTATGATTTCCTCTACGTCCTCTTCTCGGAGGATGGCTTCTCCCACACTGCTGAGCGTTTTTACGGCATTGCTGTGTTTGCTTGCCAATTTTCGGAGTTCGTCACGAAGTTCCGGATGTTGGTTCACCATGATCATAAGTTCAAAGAAATGCCGGTAATACATCCTGAACAACTCGTGCCAATACAGATTATCAGCGACCGCTGTTCTAAATTTTCTGAGGTCCTCAATCTGCTCTGCATTTTTCAGAGTAGCTACAAACAAGCACCGTGATTCAACCGAGATATAGTTTTCTTTAACCCTCTGCATTTTACTGCCATCCCCAAAACCGGCAACCAGGGTCACGGTAAAGGTCCCTGGTTTTTTATACGTATGCACCGGATGTGACGCAAGCGAAAGGGCGCTGCCGTCGCCAAAGTCCCAATACTGGAATGTGATATCTCCCTGAGACATATTATTAAAAGATACGGTAAGCGGCGGATAACCAGACACGGGAGATCCTGCAAAATCAACGTCCCGGAAGGGGGGAATCGAGGTTGTGGTTGTTACCGGAACCGTTGTAGAAATGGTTGAGACTATTGATGAGGACGTGAAAACCGTGGAGGTGGTAGATGTGGGACTATTGGTGCGATATAAATAGATTATTCCGTTGATGTCGTCCTGGTCTAAGGTTCTCTTCTTGGTTTCTCCCTTGCTTGAATAACCATACATTGTCTTTTCAGAATCAAGGGCGGCATACAGATCTGCTAGCCCTACGGAGTGCCCAAATTCGTGGGTGCCAACATTTTGAATATCATAATCGGTGGATGATCCGTCTGTGTTCCAGGAAAAATTGGTATTAAATTGGATATCGCTGTCTAATATTTTGCCCGAACTGGACTCATACCAGAGAACGTTTTGCGCAAGCACCCCGGCATCTGTAATAGAGCCAAAACAGACGATGTTTTTCCCGTCATTTTCTCCCCAGTTTGTGCTGCTGGTCGCGCCGGCATCCAAAAAGACAAGGTCTGATCCTGAAACATCCGTCCAAGTTTGCATGGACGCCGTAATCGCCTTGGCGCTTCCATAGGGGCCGCCCGTAGCATTTATGTAATAGGAAACATTGAAATGAAACCATTTTATTTCCTTGCCCGAAAATGTTTTGTTGATTTCAAATGCTTCTGTGACATTGCAGATAAGCGTAATAACAATAAGCGTTGCACAACCAATCAAAAGACATGTTTGGGTATTACTTATCCTTGAGGCTTTTGATCTTTTCAATTAAAACCTCTAACGGTATGTTATTATCCCTATTCTGCGGACTGCCTTTCAATTGGAATCCGGATTTCCTGGCAATACCGTCCCTACCAATTTTGTATTGACCCTGCGCTTTGCCAACATTCGTGTATAGCGTTTCAAACTTTTTTGCTGTCGCAGGTTGTAGAAACAACAGCACCCGATCACCACTATCAGGAATGGCGACATCTGATACCTGCATGCCAATACCGTCTATTTCGCCGCCCGGATAAAGTATTTTTAAGGTGTTATCGGCGCACGCACCCTTGATGGTCTCTTCCACGGTTACGGTGGCAACAGTATAAATTGATTTCTTATCCGCACTCCATTCTGATTGCAGGCGCTGCACATTCCCAACGATTATCAAGGTAGCCTGGCTGGTAAGATTTTCCGTGCTGAGCGGGATCATGGTGGCCGCAGATTTCAGTGCACCAAAAAACGTCACTGTTAACATCAATACTGCGACGTTAACTACGCGGATGTTTTTATGTGTCATAAAAAACTCAAGAATGTTTCAATACCAACTGCAACCTATATAGCACATTTTTTTACCATGGAACAGGATACCTGTGGAATTTTGAGAGGGGGGGTAAATGCGACTTGGTAAAGCATTGTAAACAATAAAGAGGAATCTCTCACAGGGAACGCTGTCAATTCCCTCGCTATTTACGCGCACCATCGTTCAACTATTTGCGAGAGAGGAATTAACGGGGGATATTAAGCAATAAAAAAGCCCCTTACTCCAAATTGGGGGACCACTTAATTGAGGGGGACTTTGTAGTCATTCAGAGCAAGGGGCAATGTTTTTTTGTATTATTTATACAATAAAAAAATATAAAAGCAAGTATTTTTTTACGGCTTGTCCAAAGAAATTTAAGAGAAAATGATAAGGTTCATGAGACCTGAAAAACTCTCCAATACACACTGGATTATTTTCCCACACCGACAAACAGTCTCACATAACACGAACAAAACGATAAACGGAACCATCCGATACATAAGAATGGGCAGAGAAAAAATTATTGCCCCGGTTAAAAATTTGTCCAGCAAGGTTCTTTCTTTCATATGACAGAAAAAGTTCCGACAGCACCAGTTAGTTATTCTATAGACCGATTTCAATTTTTGGCATCCAAAGCCGTATTATGTATCGGCAGTTTGTTTGAACAAATAAAAGCGAAGTCAGAGAGGTTTATTAAAAAATTATAGGCAGATTCGGAGAAACATTGATGAAAAAAGAAGCGAATATGTGTGCCAAACAAAAGGCAAAACTATTCTAAACCATTACCTTAGCATTGGGGAAATCGAGAAGTGGGCTTGAATATGTTATCAAGCAATCAATGCAATGCGTATAGAGGCAGGAATGAGTCTGTGAGAAATTTATTGGCCAATCGCGGCATTGCCAAGGTGCCCATCAAAACGGCAAAAAGATAACCGGTGCACTGATATGTAATAAAAACGTTGCGAGTTTTTTTATAAAAAGATTTTTTTCCATAAAGCTGATGATCAGCGCACTATGGCGATAGTATAACGCAATTAATGTTTGACCTGCCGCATTGCGAGCCAGAACGGTATCGCGAAACTTTCTTATTCCAATTAGCTGTGGATTGTCTGTGCCGAGCAGATAACGTGCCACACAGCTCTTACTTCGGAACTGCGTAAGGAAAGCTATGGTTGCCTTATTTATCTCCGCCTGTTGTGCTTCTCTGGTAATGTCTGGAATGTCATGTTCTCCGGGTTCGCCCGCGCACCAGCAGAACTGTGAATGATTGGCACCCTCAATTTCTACCCACTGGGTATCGGGGGGTAAATTTTTTGCGCTTGCCTTGATTGCGTCTATACCGAGATCTTTTGTGCCATAAATAGAAATGACTTTGAGGTCTGTTTGAGCGAGGCTGGAAGTGTCTGCCGGGTATGATGCCCAGAGAACAATACCTTGAAACATGTCCAGATGTTCATAGGCATAAAAACATGCGGCAACGCCGCCCAGGGAATGGCCTCCGATTATCCATTGGGCGACAGAGGGGTTGTCTTGAATAACTGCTTCTGCGCGATCATGACTCATAATCGCAAGATCCTGTTTCATTTTTACAACAGCTACCAGGAATCCTTTTGCCGCGATCGCATGAGCAGATGGCGCATATGCTTCGGGATACGCATATGCGCCCGGATACACAATGAATCCGATGGTGGGCGTTATATATCGCGGCTTAAAAACATAGTAAAAATTTGAATCCTCCGGCCACTGAGCCACGGTTACTTTTGTAACGGTAACGCGACAGTCTGATTCCAACGCTGCTAATGCTTCAGGCATAAGGATACAGTCTGCTCGCGCCTCGCCCCAGCCGCCCAGGAACACAGAGCAGAGAATAACCCCCAACAGACCATAACATGAGGATATTGTTTTGCACCTCATAGAAAGCCTCCCAGTTATTATTACCATGAAGCCATAATGCAGTTCGGAAAACGATTTATTTGCAGATTATTTTATCCAGGTTACGTTATATATCCCCTCGCGCAGGTTTAAAATCCGCACCTTATGTGGGACAATTTCTATAAACCGGTAATGGAATGACGGCAGTTGATCGCCCCGTTGTTTCAGGCGCTGGAAAATTCCCAGCTTATTCATCAAGGCGGCAAATTCCTCCGGGTCCTTTTTCATTGAAACGATTGATGCCCGCCCCCAGCATTGCAGGCCCCGTACCTCAAGCAACCCCATACGACCTTCTATGCGCGAAGCGATCGCATAAGAAACGTTCGGGTTTGCTGTTATGTTGCTGAACTTGCCGCCACCTTCTGAAAGCACATAAACAATCATCCCGATATGAAAAAACCCGACCGGGGTACATCGTGGCACGTCATTTTTAGAGGTAGAAAGATACAGTATGTTATGGGTGTCAAGAAATTTGATGACTTCGTGGGTAAATTCCTCGGGTGTATTGAATGCTCGCAACGATAGGCCGTGCCGTTTGCACAAATCCTGGACGAATGCCGGAACCTTTGGTACCAGTAAACGCGCCATATTGCTCACCTTCCTTTTTTCTCACGCAATAGACGACGCGATCGTAACGTAATAATATCACTTCCGCGTGACTGCTGCACGATACTGCGGATATTGACCGCGCTCATGACCAGCATTCGTATCTGACGATTTCATCCAGTTTTTTTCTGGTTTTTTTGCCTCGCAGCCGCTGGGGGTAACCGAGGGTCAGCAACGACACTACCCGTATTTCCGGCGGGATTCGCAAAATTGCCTGGACCGCCTTTTCGTCAAAAGCTCCAATCCAGCAGGTGCCCAAACCTTCTTCCACTGCCTTTAACGTTATGTGGTCAACAGCGATGGCGACATCAATGGGGTAACAGGGCTGACCGCACATCATGACATGATTGTCGGTCTGAGCACAGGCAGCAATTACAACCGGCGCCTCTGCAACAAAACTCTGGTTGGCAGCAGCAGCCATTAACTTTTGCCTAGTTTTCTTGTCGGTTACCACAACAAACCGCCATTCCTGCCGGTTGCTTGCCGAAGGGGCAAGCCGAGCGGCCTCGAGCAACAGTTGTAATTTTTTATCTTCTACCGGCGTGCTTTTATAACTGCGAACGCTTTCCCTCTGTTTGATTGCATCCATGACATTCATGACGGTCTCCTTCCCGTTGAGCTTGCCTAAACTTTTCCATGAGTTGTTCTCAAACTATATCCCTGCATCATACCGAGGTCAAATGAAATACACGCATACCTTTACACATTCCCAAAGAACGGCCCTGCAAGTGCGCTGGTAATACTTTTGTCGGAAGACAATACAGATTGCCTTCATTAAGAACCGTTTAAAAAGAGACTGACACAGCTCAAGGCATTGGCAGTGTGAATCGTTATGGTAGCACCAGCCGTTGTCGCGCTTCACAATTTTATAACACTTGGAATGAACCTGGAACCTATCTTCGATTTCTTCGGACAATTAGAAAAGACTCTCCGGCAGAGCACAGGTACATAGGTAGGGGAGGCAATAAGAAGCATATTTAACGGACAATTGAGGGAGGGTGAAAATTGAATAGAATAATATGGTCGGGGCGAGAGGATTTGAACCTCCGACCCCCTGCGCCCAAGGCAGGTGCGCTAACCAGACTGCGCTACGCCCCGACAGTAATGGAAGAACCCCGAAGTCTTACATGGAATTAGAGCAAATGACAAACGGTTACCTTGAACGTTACCATAGGTTCATATAAAAAGCAATTTCTCTATGGTTGATGCTGTCCGGTTGATGCAGCATTCAGGAAATCAGGAAAGATTTTTACCAATGCTTGCAAAGCGCGGGCGCGGTGGCTAATCTGATTTTTCTGCTCGGGGGGCATTTCCGCAAAGGTAAGCCCTGAAGCTGGGTCAAGAAATACCGGATCATATCCAAATCCATTAGTACCGCGAGGCTGTGTCGTAATGAAACCACAATATTCGCCTTCTACGATGCGATACTGACCTGAAGGAGCTGCCACGGCAAGTGCACACCGAAAACGTGCTCCCCGCTTCTCGGGCATAACACCCTCAAGCTCCCGAAGCAGTTTTTCATAATTTTTTGTGTCATCTGCACCGTGCCCTGCATAGCGGGCGGAAAAAACCCCTGGCTGTCCGTCCAGAAAGTCAACTTCCAGACCTGAATCATCGGCTATCGTGAGAAGGCCCGTGTGCATGCAGACGGCCTGCGCTTTTTTTAAAGCATTTTCTGCAAAGCTCTTTCCATCCTCAGGGACAGACGGACAATCAGGGAAGTCAGCCAGAGAATAAAGCTGGACATCAAAATGTTTTAACAGTTCTCTTAATTCTCTTAATTTATGTTGATTTGTCGTAGCGACCACGATTTTCATACAAAATAAACCGCAAAGCCTGCAGGCACAAAACGTTGAGTTCTCCATGAAACGTTAAACACGCTATGAAAATTCCCCTTTCCTCCGGTAGCCTCCGTTAATCCGGGACGGTGGTGGACTTGCAGCTCAAGATTCCCGAATCACGCGCTCCGCTTCAAGACCCGCGGGCAGCTACATCGGTATCTCCGGCTGGATGACAATACGGTCTATAGTGGTTTGTTTGATATCAGGCGGAAGCTTGGTGTTTTTAAAAAACAGCGTATTCCCTTTGCGTATCAAAAGCGTCGTCATTACCGGGTTATCCAGATAAAAGGTATATTTCTGACATTCCTGGTGGCAGGGGAAGACACCAATCATGCCTTTTTTTTCGGGAATGTCGCAGTTTGCGACAAGGCAAAAACGCGTCGTGCTCACATAGGCAAACGGAATATACAAAGACAGCCTTACATCCTCCGGCACGCCTTCCAGACAAAGACCCTGAAAAGGATTATCAAGTTCCACCCGGTGGATCCGGTTTTCCTTTAAAAATTGCTGATATGCCGGGATGCCAAGATTGGTGCTGCGAAGATGCCGGAGCGCATCCGGGGGCAGCTTGTCCAAAAAATGCACGATACGCGGACCGCGTTTGAGTTTATTGAGTAACCTGCCTTGAACAAGATTCAGGTTGGGAAAATTTCGTCGGATCACACGGAACACGCCCCAGTCGTTAAATACCACTTCGGTTTCTGCCGGTAGCTTTTCAAGCAGTCCGATAATTTTTTTAATGCCGGCGTCAGTCACATAAGGAGTAACGAAGGTAAAACGGAAGCCCCGATCAGCAATGTCGTGATAGATTTCTGATAGCGTTTCTACGGGAGGCAATAAGCGTTCGCAAAATTCATTGCCAAAATACAGCCGCTGGTAATCAGCCGTCAGGTATTTTACATTTTTCTTCTTTGCAATAAAAAGCGCGCGTTCCACGAGCGATACTCATTGTTTTGTTCAATAACACCACATGGTTCCATTATAACTGACACCAGGTGTTTTGTCATGCCTGTAAATAGGTCAAAAAAATATGGCCAGAAACAGCAGGGTTTCTGACCATATGGTTGTGTGAACACAATTGCCGTTACCGATAAGTGTTGCGAAAGCCCGGCGCGAAAACATCCGGGATAAGAAGGTGAATCGGCACGGAATGAAATGTCAATCAAATTAGCCGGATTGTGCCGCGCCGTGCCCGGGAAGCATCACTTCAGCCCTGACCGCTTGTCTTCCTTCCAGCCGAGCTTTATGTCAACGGCATAGAACAGTTTCAAACGCATATAGCTCATTTTCCACTTGCCATTTTCCTTGCGATATTTATCAAACTCAAGGCCAGCAAGAAAAATATCTTTGCCACTTGCCATGGTGCTGGTCTGCCAGAGATAAAAGACCCCTTCTGCCTCCGTGTCGCTTAATATTTTAATGCGCGGCTGGAGAAAATAATGCACGCCAAACAGCAGGGAATCCTTGGCCCCGGCAAAGAATTGGCAGACAGCATCCAGTCCCACATGTTTTCCAAAACCTTCGGCCTCGCCATCCCATATAGCATCTTGCGTGAACAGATCTCGCATGCGTTTTGGGTTATACATATCATCACAGGCGTCGGCATACTCGGCCTTTAGTTGTTTGATTGCTTCAATATCCTCCAATCTCTGGACACGTTTTGCGAGTTCATTGATATCCATGACCGTCCTCCTTTAATGTGGGTAATTAAATAGTGTTGCCGTTTAACTCTTGGATTCCATAGCCGGTTTCGTTTCAATTACCAGCCATAAAAAGCTCTATCTGATTTGAATAGTAATCTACTGTTCTCACCCATACTTGTCAATAGAAAAGAGGCGTTTTCCTACCGGCTATTTATCATTTGAGCCCTTAAGTCCCATGGCATGAGGCCGATTTATAAGATATAAAAATAGAGAAAGGAGGCTACCGATGGCAAACTTCATTGATAAAACCATATTCTGGATTAAAATAAATGAGGATGCGATTCTAAATTTTCTGGCCTATGTCATAACGCCCATTCTGGTCATTGTCATTCTGGCATGGATTACCTTTTCCTGAGATTAATTTTATTTTGTCTCTTCATTAGGGGGTGGTCTTTCATTGTAGGACAACCCACGCTTTGCCGTCCTTTTCAATAAACCTCCGATTATCTGTTCGCTGTTTATTACCAAACCTCAGAAATAACCATCAATCATCACCGGTATTGCAATGGTGAAAAAACGATTCTATTAATAAAAATCGTTTCGAGTTTTTTTATTGGCAAGAAAATCCTTCAAATGCGGCTCCCCCCTGTGATATGGGTATGACAGCAAGGTGGTTTCCTTTCTCACCCAACATTATCGAACGTTATGAAACAAAGAATTAAAAAGCTGTGGCAACTGGTTGACAGAGAAACGGAAGGAATGTTGATCACGAGTCCAGAAAACATCCGTTATCTCTGCGGGTTTTCAGGCAGCACGGGCAGTATTGTTATTACGCGAAGGGAAGGCATTTTTTTAACCGATGGCAGATACACCACGCAAGCCCGTCAGGAGGTAAGGGGCCTGGAGGTCGTCACCTGCAAAGAACAGGTCACGGGGATAGCAGGCATTATAAAAAAATTGCAACTCCGGTCGGTTGGCTTTGAGGCGCGGTCGGTGTCGGTCGCCGTTCTCCAGGAGCTTGAAAAGGAAATGCCCGCTGTCCAACTGCAGCCATACAGCGATAAACTTGATCAATTGCGCATGATCAAAGACGCTGCCGAGATAACCATCCTGAAAAAGGCGGCGCAGATTGCCGCCCAAAGCCTGCAGGAGGTCTTGCCCCTGATCAAACCGGAAGTTAGAGAAGCAGAGATTGCGGCAGAACTGGAATACCGCATAAGAAAAAATGGCGGTGACGGCCCCTCGTTTCCCTTTATTGTTGCATCTGGGGCACGAGCTGCTCTGCCGCATGGCACCGCTTCTCAAAAAAAAATTGCGGCAGGAGATTTTGTGGTTGTTGATTACGGCGCAGTATATGCCGGATATGCGTCGGATGAAACCTGTACTTTTATCGTGGGCAGACCAACTCGCAAACAGGAGCGTATATACCGCGTTGTCCGAGAGGCGCAAAAACGGGCACTTGATGCTCTTAAACCGGGGCAAGCCTTGCAAAAGGTTGATCGAGCGGCGCGCTCATATATGGAAAAACAGGGGTATAAGAAGTACGTTCAACACGGCACCGGGCATGGGATCGGTCTGGCCGTTCATGAACCGCCCCGCATTTCTTTCCTCTCAAACGATACGGCGCGCGCAGGCATGGTGGTAACAATCGAGCCCGGCCTTTATCTGCCGGGATGGGGCGGGGTGCGCATTGAAGATACCGCTGTGGTAACAAAAGACGGCGCGGAAATCATTACCCAAACAGACAAAGCACTCACGATTCTGGCGTGCTGACGGTTTATTCTGGGTTAATAATGCCGGTATCCCTTCTCCTGGGCGGCAATATCCATGGCAACCGTTATGATATTTTCTACCGTTAGGCATACGTCGTCACCGGCCACTCGCAAATCAATTGTTTTCAGATATCGTTGACACATATCACAGACATAGAGACGGTAGCGACCGTTGTCGCTGGGGTAATAAACCTGGTCCTGAGTATTCTCACAAAAGGGGCAACCAATTCGTGAATAACGCCATACACTGCTACACCGTGAACAGAGCAGGCTGCGGGCGCCGGTTTCATTTTCAAGAGCAGCAAAACTCGGCTTTCCGCCGCAGATCGGGCAGTACTTGCGCTGCCAGAGGCTCTGGTCAATGTGCGGCATCAGGTGGTCACTGACAAGGTGCAAATAGGGCAGTAACGCCAATCCTGCTGCCAGCATATTTATATTCTCGGCGGCGTCAGATACTATGATCGGGTTGCCGCTTTCGAAGATTTTTTGCGCCGCTTCCAGAGCCGTTCGATCACTTGTTTCTATCGCTGTTTGTTTTTGTCGGGGCTGAAAATGCGTATTGAGGAACTCAAACAGCAGGGCAGCGAACCGGACAAAGTCAGTTTGTTCTATTTTGAGGTCTCGAAACGAAACCTGCGGGATGCCGGCAACAAGACAGTTGGTATCGAGTGTTTTATTACTGAACCAGGAATAGCTTGCGGATGCCAGCACTTGAGCCTTACAATCACACTGCAATTGAAACAGCTTCTCATAAAAGACCAGAAGTTCCTGAAGCTCGGGATAATTGCTATGCGCATTCCGCAGCTTATTCATCAAATCCGTTCCGAGCTTCTCAGAAGACATCATCAGTTTCACTTGTTGGCTGTAATAGGTAAAATAAAATGAATGAAACCTGATCCACAAGGGCATTTGTTTGCGGTACAACACCCGATGATTTGTCACCGGTCGGGATTGCCCCCATAGGTCTATCAGTCGGCGAAACCTTATGGTATCAATAGCAGTAGATATTTATAAGAATTTATATGAAACGGAGACAATAAACTATACCAAAATTCATGGCGGGAGGAAAGGACATTCTGATTAGAGTCTCGCAGGAACAGTCAGAGAGTATTTTGTTTTTTCGGTAAGTAAATGGTAAAGGTTGTTCCCTTGCCAACATGGCTCGCCACAGCAATTTTCCCAAAATGCGCTTCCACTATACCCTTTACAATGGAGAGTCCCAAACCAGAACCAGCAACCATTCGTGTCTGGTCTGATTGCACGCGATAAAACTTGTCAAATATCCGGGGGAGCTCTTCTTTTTTTATTCCGATACCGGTATCTTGAACAACAATTTTGACATGTTCGCCCTCGCAGCCGGTTTTGATTATAATTTGACCACCCTCGGGCGTATAACGCAGGGCATTGCTCACGAGATTGATAAAAATTTCTTCCATATTATTAGGATCAGCGTCAATGAGCGGTAAATTTTTTCCTTTTTTCAAATGCATAGTAATATTTTTTTTGTCAGCCTGAAGATGTAAAAGATCCACCACTTTTTGGGCAATATCATTGAGCTGCAAGGGTTGTTTGCACTGCACGATTTTCCCGGCTTCGATGCGGGACAGATCAAGAAGATTTTTTATGAGGGTGAGCAGGTTATCAATGCGCAATTTAATCCTGGTTAATACCTCGTTCTGTTTTTCGGTGACGGTGCCCAGGAGTCCATCTGCGATGGTAAAGATTTGCTGCTGAATCGCCGTGAGCGGTGCTTTCAATTCATGGGATACCATAGCAATAAAATCCGATTTCATGCGGTCAAGTTGTTTTAAATAGCTGATATCCTGTAATACAAAGACAGTTCCCAGAATCTCATCGTCTGCTTTTATCGGACACGCATGGATGCGGAGGTGCGCAGCCGCGTCGCCCGGCAATGTTATCTCACGACAAATTGCCGACAAGTTCCGGGTTTGAAGCTCGGATACCATCTGGGGCAATATGAGGAGATTGTTGTCTGTTATACACTGTTCCAACGGTTTATTAACCATGGTTTCCATTGTGGTCTTGAGCATTTGGGACGCTGCCGGATTGTTAAGCACAATTTGATGTTCCCGATTAATGACCAGCACCCCGTCAACAAGAGCATTCACAATTACCCGTAGTTTGCTTTTTTCGGTCGCAATATCGCGTAGACTCTTTTCACGCTCGTCGCGTAGCGTCCGGGCTTCATCCTCCAGATGCTTTTTTGTAATAGCGCGGCTGACCACAATGCGCAATTGATCAGGGGTAAACGGCTTGGAAATAAAATCATAAGCCCCCATTTTCATTGCTTCAACCGCAGATTCAACCGTCGCATAGCCGCTAATAACAATGACCAACAGTTCAGGGTTAATGTGTTGGACTTGTTCCAATACCTCTATACCAGAGAGACCGGGCATTTTTAGATCAAGCAGAAGCAGCGCATAAGGTTTCTTTTGTATCATGTCCAAACCCTCTGCGCCATTCTGCGCGGTGTCAACAGTAAAGCCTTGTTTAGATAAGGTCAGGACACATCCATCGCGAATTGTGGCATCGTCATCTATGACCAGAATATGGCTGAGCGCGGGTCGCACTTTCTGGTCGCTGAGAATAGAACCTACCATCATATGTTACGATACAATACGCAACGTGAATGACGCTGCTGGTGACGACATGCGAGAAAAACGCTTCACTTATGTAACAGAAATTCCACCCTCTTCAACAGTTCCGATGGCTCAACCGGCTTGGGTATATAATCCTCCGCTTCTATTTCCATGCCCATGCGTGTCGTATAATGAGTCTCATGGACATGTTGAGCGACTGCCGTAAGAAGTATCACTGGTATTTCCCGGTAGTGCTCATTTGCTTTCAGCTCCGCGCACATTTTATACCCATCCTTTTGCGGCATCATAACATCAAGAATAATGAGGTCCGGCCGCTGTTCTTTGATTCTATCCCATCCTTCTATTCCATTATAAGCTACGCGCACAGAGTAATGCTTGCTTTCGAGCAAGGTTTTTACGGCATTAACAAAATCACAGTCATCATCAATGACCAATATTTCTGCCACGTTCTTTCACCTCCTTTGATACGATGAATTTATCCCTGCGGTTTGTAAAATTTCCGGGACTACTTCTTCTTTGCCGATAGCCATGATGTGGACACCATCACACAATTGTTCATCCTTGATGCGGCGTATCATCTCTCCGGCAATTTCTATGCCTGCGGATAATGCCCTTCCCTTGGGCGCTTGCGCGAGTTTATCAATAAGGGCCTGCGGCACTGTAATGCCCGGAACATTATCATTCAAATATTTAGCCATGCGGGCAGAAATCAGTAGCAAAATACCAGCAAGAATCTTAACCTTAAACTTACGGGCAAAATCCATAAAACGACTGAAGTTGTCCAGATCGTAAATAGCTTGGGTTTGAAAGAATTCTGCTCCGCACTCGACTTTTTTTTCAAATTTTATGAGCTGAGGTTCTACAGGGTCTGCTTCCGGCGTAACAATGGCGCCAGCACAAAACGACACGGCACCATCCAGCGTGTTGTTCCCGAGATCTTTACCGGTTTCCAGTAACCTCACGGTGCGCAGCAGCTGGCTTGAATCAAGGTCAAAAACGCCCTTTGCGCTCTTATGGTCGCCGACGGGAACGGCATCGCCAGTTAAGCAAAGCACATTGCAAATGCCCCGTGTATAGGCGAACAAAAGCTCTGCCTGAAGAGCAATTCGATTGCGATCTCGGCACGTCATCTGTAGAATCGGTTCGCCGCCCAATTCTTTAATTAGGAGAGCACCACCAAGAGAAGGGAAACGCATAACAGAACTCTGATGGTCTGTCACGTTCAGGGCGTCAACGATATCCTTGAGCAGCTGAATGTGGTGTCGCATGGACTCAAGATTCGTTCCTTTCGGGGGGCCGATTTCACTGGTTATGACAAAATCTCCCGAGTGGAGTGCCTCTTTAAAGCTGCGTGCCATCTTCCGTACTCCTTTCCTCTAAAGAGATAATTATCTTGCCCGGCTTTGGTTCAATATTATAGTGTTTCGGCTCTTGATACCTGCGCATCAGGTCAAGACGGCCCATTTGTTCAAGCTTGCGGTAGATAAGCGTCCATGCGCAGTCTTTCTGCGGGTCAATTTCACATTTGCCCTTATTGGTTCCGCCGCACGGCCCGTTTACCAATCCCTTATGGCAGTCGGCGACGGGACAGATCCCGCCCGTTTCGCCTAAAATGCACTGACCGCATTGCACACATATTTCATCAAACATCCCCACTTTTTTCTCTTTGCCGATGAACAGGGTATCAAGCGCAGGAATGACTCTTTTGTCCAGGTGCATGGCAATCGTCTGAACACCAAACGCGCAGGTCATAATCAGCAGGGCATCGGATTGCATGATGCCAGGTAAATGTTGGGCCAACGCTTCATGGGTCAATTCATCACAGGCAACCGGTATGACCATCCACCCCGCCACGTGTTTTTGCGCGTCTGTGAGCTGGTCTGCCATGTGCTTCACCTCTGCAACACCGCCGGTCCTGGTCATGGTAGTGCAAGTGCCGCAGCCAATGATGAAGATATTGCCCGTCTGATCAAGGAGGTAAAGGATTTCACTAAATGGCTTTTGTCTGGTGATTGATCTGATCATCTACGTTCCTCCCTACTGGCATTGTTAACGCAGGCTTCGGCGCCGCCTTTCATCATCGTTCCAGATCGCAACGCAGGCAGCGTTTAGCCTCCTCACGGGCTTTTTCTTCAGTAAAGCCAAGCTCAATCTCGCGAAAATCATGGATGCGGTCCTCGGCCGGAGCCAGCGGCATTTTTACTCGGGGTTTTTCTTCCTCGACATCTTGCAACTCTTCTTCCAAATAAGTCTCCGGCACCTGTTCGCGCTCATCCACAAACACCACGGGACTGGTGTCGCCGCAGAGATATTTGTCAATTGCCGCGGCCGCGCGTCTGCCGGCAGCAATGGATTCAATGATATAAGTCGGTCCGGTTACAAAATCGCCACCGGCAAATATTCCGGAGATATTTGTGGCAAGGGTGTTTTGATTGACCACCAGGGTTTCCCATTTCGTCCGTTCCAGATCGCTGTCAGGTGGCAGAAAGGAAAGATCTGGCGCCTGTCCCACCGAAAGAATAAGCGTATCGGCTGGAAAAAATCCTTCGCTGTCTGGAATAAATGAAGGATTAAACCTCCCGTTGGCATCAAACACTGAGGCAACAGAAAGGGTTTCAATGCCCGCTACAGTATTATTTTTGGCTATTATTCTTTTTATTCCCAGCGAGTGATGGATTAACACCCCTTCCTCAATGGCCTCTTCAATCTCTTCTTTAAATGCCGGCATCGTCTCCCGTGTCTCGAGACAGACAACATGCACCTCTCGCTGCCCTGCGCCCGTCCAGGGAAGGCGCAGCGAGGAACGGGCGACATCTATTGCAACATTGCCCCCGCCCACCACAACGACCTGCCGCCCAATATACAGTTCCTGTTCAAGCTTCACTGCGCGCAAAAATGAAAGCCCATAATACAGCCCTTGCAGCCCTTCGTCTTCACCGGGTATGCCAATGCGCTGGCTTTTTTGGGCACCTGCGGCAATAAAGATCGCTGCATAACCCAACCGTTTTATATCTTCCAAAGTAAAGTTTCGATTCACCGGCGTATTGTATTTGATTTCAACGCCTCGCTGCTCAATATATTCAATTTCTTTCTGAACGACAGCTTTAGGCAATCTAAATTCAGGCACTCCGACCATGAGCATTCCGCCGCCCACCGGCAATGCTTCAAAAACCGTTACCGCATAACCTGAGCGCGCTAAATAATAGGCACAGGTAAGACCCGTCGGTCCTGCGCCGACCACGGCTATTCTCTGTTTTTTTGTTATCGGGAATGGCGGCGGTGGTTCATGGACAGTGGCAAAATATTTGTCAGCAGCAAAGCGTTTCAGGGACCGTATTGCAACTGCTTCATCAAGCTCACCTCTGCGGCATTTTATCTCGCAGGGATGATGGCAAATGCGACCGCAGATGGCCGGAAACGGATTTCGTTCCCGGATAATTTCGGCTGCCTCAACGTAGTTTCCCTCTGCCACGGCTGCGATATACTTGGGTACCCTGATGCCTACCGGACAGGTATGGTGGCAAGCGGATATCACCAGAGCCTCGCACACAGCTCCCGGGCACCGTTTGTCGCGAATATGGGCAATATATTCATCTCTAAAATAGGCGATAGTCGAAAGCACCGGCTTCGGGCAATTCTGCCCGAGCCCGCACAGCGAAGCTCTCATGATCGCTTTGCCCAGGGTAACCAGCATCTCAATATCACCAATTTGTCCGTGTCCCTGCGTTATCCGCGTGAGAATTTCCAGCATTTGTTTTGTGCCCAGTCTGCATGGAGTGCACTTCCCGCACGATTCCGATTGGGTGAAACTTAAGAAGAAACGAGCAATCTCCACCATGCAGTTATTTTCATCCATTACCACCATGCCCCCCGACCCCATAATTGAACCAATGGTTTGCAGGGACTCATAATCAATTGGGAGATTCAAATATTTCTCCGGAACGCAGCCGCCCGACGGGCCGCCCATTTGTATCGCTTTAAATTTTCGGTTTTTAGGAATGCCGCCGCCAATGTCGTATATTACCTCGCGCATGGTGACGCCGATCGGCACTTCAACCAAGCCAGTATTATTAACCTTGCCCGCAAGTGAAAAAATTTTTGTTCCTTTGCTTTTTTCCGTCCCGAGGGTTGCATACCAGTCGGCTCCCTGCCTGATTATGAGCGGAACATTGGCAAAGGTCTCTACATTATTAATGTTGGTCGGTTTGCCATCAACCCCACATTGCGCAGGAAACGGTGGACGAGGACGAGGCATACCTCGTTTACCCTCTATCGAGGCAATTAGTGCTGTTTCTTCTCCGCACACAAATGCACCAGCCCCCTTTTTTAAGTCCAGATCAAAACTAAACGAGGTGCCCAAAATATTTTCTCCGAGCAGTCCCACATCACGCGCTTGTTCAATGGCTATGTGCATATGCTCTACGGCAATGGGATATTCCTCGCGGACATAGATAAAGCCGCGGGCGGCGCCGATAGCATAGGCACCGATGAGCATGCCTTCAATCACCCGATGAGGGTCACCTTCCAGCACCGCTCGGTCCATAAAAGCCCCCGGATCGCCCTCGTCAGCATTACAGATCAGGTATTTGGGATTGCCATGAGCGGCGCGGGCAATGTTCCATTTTATGCCTGTTGAAAAACCGGCCCCTCCTCTTCCCCGCAGCCCGGATGCTTCTATGGCCGCTATGACGGTCTCCGGGGTCATGCCATTAAGAACCTTGGAAATGGAAGCGTATCCGCCGGCACCAATGTAATGAGTAATTTTTTTAGGGTCTATCATGCCGCAGTTTTCAAGCACCCTGCGGGTTTGACGCTTAAAAAACGGAATTTGATCGACGATGGAGATCTTTATGCCGGTTTTTATATCTGCATACAACAGGTGTCCCAGTATGTCTCCTTTTTGGATAGTTTTGGTGACAATATCAGCAGCATCAGCAGGTGTTACTTCCTGATAAAAAATGCGCATGGGATCGAGGGTGAGAACCGGGGCTTTGGCACAAAAGCCTTGGCATCCGGTATCGCGGACTTCAACCGCCTTGTTGAGTCCTCGAACGTTAATTTCATGCTGCAACGCTGCTTTTACATCTTCTGCGCCATACGCTTTACAGCCCGTCATGCAGATGCGAATACAATACGTCCGGGCAGATAGTTCATTGATACAGGTTTCTCTGAATTGTTCTAAGGCTTTTAAACTGCAAAGTTTCGCCATACCCTGCGCGCACCTTACTTTTCGTACTGTTTCAGAATTGAGCCGATTTTTGGCGGTGACAGCTTGCCAAAATAGGTCTTGTTAACCATCATGGTGGGGGCAAGAAAACAAGCGCCAAGACAGGCAACTGTCTCCAAGGTAAAATGGTAGTCGGGTGTCGTCTCCCCTTCCTTTATACCGAGTTCACGTTTAATGATTTTAAGCACGCTGCGGCCTCCGCGGACATGGCATGCGGTACCCCGACAGACACGAATCACATATTTGCCCCGCGGTCTGAGGGAAAACTGTGAATAAAAACTGACAACCCCTTGAACCTCACTGGGAAACAGATGGAGCGCGTCAGCAACAGGTTCTATTACTTCCGGTGGAATATAACCGTACTCTTCCTGAATTTTTTGGAGCAGCGGGATGAGCGGCCATTCCTGGGAGCAATATTCTTGAATAAGCGCATGTATCTTGGTGGTGTTAAATTTTTGGTCATTCATGCGGACACCTTTTCAATGCGGACTTTAATGTTTTTAAAGCCACTCCCCGGTGCGCTAAATGGTAGTAACGTTGAGCCACGGGCAAATGGGAGCGGAAGAAAAACCGTCCCCTGCAGGATTCTTGCACTGCAGCGGCTTTTTATTACTTTTGCTCCCGCAGGGGACACCAGCCGAATCCACTCCTGGTCAGAAATGTTCATTCGTAATGCGTCTTCTTTATTCAGCTCAACATATTCATCGGCGGTTATTGTGGCAAGACGTCGGCAGTGAGCTGTCTTATACCCCATATCCAATTGAAACAGAATTGAACCCAGGACCAGCACATAAGGGTATTCTTCGTCAGCGAGATACTCTGGCACGCCGGTATGGGGGAGGTGCGGCGCACGTTTTGCTGCTGTCACCGGAGCGGCAAGCCGGTATGACGAATACGCCGCATTCTTTTCCGGCAATCGTATAGGTGCATAAGCGGGTATTTGGTGTCTGATGGCTGCGAAAATTTCTTCCGAGGAACGAAAGTTAAAATCAGCCCCTAATTTATTGGCCAATTTGGATATCACAAGCCAACCTGGCAGGCTTTCCCCGACAGCGTTTATGGCGGGACGAATGAACTGGACCCGATTCTCCATATTGGTTACGGAGCCGGCGTTTTCTGCAAACGTGGCTACCGGAAGGACAACATGCGCTTTTTGGGCAGAACGGGAAAGAAAGGAATCAGATACTACGAGCATGGCAAGCTTATCCAATGCGGCGCAAACCTGTCCGGCGCCGGGGACATTTACCACGGGATCATCCTCAATAATCCATAGTCCTTTAATATGGCCTGCAAGAATCTCCTGAAAAATTTGTTCCGGGGTTTTGGTGTCAAACAAACCAAGATGCACACAACCGGCAGCATTGCTTTGCTTGAGCACGGGGAATAGAATGACCTCTGTGCCAGTGAGGAGTTCCACGAGATGTCCCATAGTGCCAATAATCTGCACAAGCTCTGTGCCGCGGGGCTGCTGGAAAATTCCGGTGCCAAAGACGATTGCTTTTTTGTCGGCTTTTTCAAAGAGCTGTGCAGCCTGCCTGATACGCTCAAATGGTATGCCGGTGACCCTTTCAACATCAACGGCAGAAAGATTCTGGCACTGTTTGGAAATTTCTTTCAAGTGAGCTCGGAGTTGTGGCGGGACAGTTTTTTTGCCCAGCAGTTCCTGCAAAACAGCGCCCAGCAGGCTCAATAACACCAGTTCATCGGTTGCAGGCTTTGGCTGTAACCACACAGCCGCCTGTCGGGACAGTTTGTTTTCAATCGGGTCAATTACCACCAGATGCGCACCGCTTTTTCGGATTGCCCGTTTCAACGCGTAACCAAGGACCGGTGCCGATTCGGGGGGATTAGTTCCTATCACGAGAAACGCGTTGGCGGTTTCAATGTCTTGAAAAGTATGCCGGCTGCCAGCAAAACCAAGTGGTTCTCGCATCCCGTCCAAAAGGACGCGCATGTCCATACCGGCATTGCAGGACAAATTGTTTATTTTGAGGATATGCGATGACAGACTGCGGAGTAAAAATGCTTCCTCATTGGTACAATGGGGGCTGCACAAAATTGCTATGCTGTCGGATCCATATTGCTCAATAAGATTTTGGAAGCCGTGAGCCGCGACAGCGATGGCATTTTCCCAGGATGTATCAACCAAACCGTCCGGTGTTCGCAGAAGCGGCTTGTGTAAACGCTGGGGATGGTTGGCAAAGTCATAACCAAAATGGCCTTTAACGCAAAGCGTTACGCCGTTGGGGGAATCAAGAATTCCGGGACGCGCGCCTACCACGCAATCATCTGCGGTCTCAAGGTCGAACACGCAACCGCAAGCGCAAAACGGGCAAGTAGTTGTTATACGCTGGGAGGAGGTGGCCGCGCGGAGCTTTCCGCGTTCAAACAGCGCCCCGGTGGGACAGAGTTCCATACAAGTTCCGCAGAACGTGCACGCAGAGCGCTCCAAGGGTTCATTGTGCACGGTGGCAGGCCGGGCATCAAAGCCCCGCTCTAAATAATCAATGGCGCCTTCCACGACTAATTCGTGATCAGCTCTAATACATTTTGCACAGAGAATGCACTTGCTTAAGTCACGCAATAAAAAAGAGTTTACCTCCTGAGTTCCCGTGTAGCGTGGCATGGGGTAATAGTCCACAAGACCGATGCCGAGGTCTGCTGCCACCTGGCGCAGTGCGCAACGATTGCCTTTTTCGCAGACAATACAGGAATCAGGGTGGCTGGCTATTAAGAGCTTCACGATAACAACGCGTGTATCGAGGACGACGGGGGAATCGGTGAGAATATCCATTCCCTCTGCAGCTTGGGTTATACAAGCCGGGATCAGTGTCCCTCGGTTTTTATCTTCAACCAGACATATACGACAGGCGCCATAGGGATGCAGATGGCGGTCATGGCAGAGCGTGGGAATGGAAACCCCGTATTTCTGTGCTACCTCCAAAATGGTATTACCGAGTTGCCCAGTGACCGGTATGCCGTTTATGGTAAACGTAATTTCTTGCACGCCAGTTTCTCCGCAGCTAATTTCTCTGCCGTTTATTAATAATTCACAATGCGCCGATTAACGCTGCTGCGTCGCCCGTTCACAGGCATTGCGTATTGCTAGCATGAGTTCATCATCACCGAAGGTGTTGACATGATAATAAAACACCTTTTGTTGCCGGATTTTTGCTTCAAGCTCAGGAGAATTATTTTCGGCAGTGAGAATGATGCGTATTTCCGGGTCAATGCCGCATATAATGGGGACCGCTTCATATCCCTTCATTTCAGGCATCTCTACGTCCATCACGAGCACATCTATCTTTTCTTTTTGAATCTGGCACATAACTTTTTTCAGAGTGTCTGTTACGGTAACGCTATACCCACCCTGGTTGAGAAGCATGGCAATGTTTCGCGCCCGGTTTTCATTAGTATCTGCAATCAAAAGCCGATGTGGATTGCGCATAATTAGAGCGTGTATTCAGTTTGAGTTATTAGATGCAATCATTTAAAAAGGCACAAAACATACCAAGCCGATGTTCACGCTTCAAAACTTGCTTTCCTACGATAACGCATGATTATATAGGGGGGAAAGACACTGATGCCATTAATCGGGAAGAAAGCATCAGAATATCGCAAGACAACAGAGAGTGTGGAAAATGTTCACAGGTGTGGCATTATTCCTCAAAAAACTGTTTCAAATATTTTTTTTTTGTTATAATTATTTCAAAATTTAACTTCGTTATCCGCGACATAATTTTTTTCAGCAGCTAAAACGGTTATGAACGCTCGCCACGTCACATCGGATAAAGACCTGTTTCGCTATCAGCTCATTACTGAAATGAGCAATGACGGCGTGTTGGTTTTTGACGATGAATACCGGATAGAATTTGCCAATGGCATGGCAAGTGAAATAACCGGATATTCGAAAACAAAGCTCCTCGCGATGACATTTCTACCCCTTCTTCAGCAGAGCGATCGGGGAATTTTTGAGAGTATACTGCGGCAGGTACAGAAAAAAAAACACGCGAAGATCTGCGCTGAACTAACAATAATGGATGCGGAGCAGAAGGTGAAACATATCGAAATGTGTATTACCAGCAACCGCGAGGAGGGAAAAATTCGTTACTATGCTTATATGCGGGATGTATCGCAGCAAAGAGCGTTGGCGCATGAATTGCGGCGCACCAACCAGTTTTTTAAAAACCTGCTGGAAAGCTCGGTCAATGGAATAATTGTGGCCGATCACCAGGGAAAAATAATAATTTTTAATGCTGAAGCCCAGCGGCTATTAGGGTATCATGCAGAAGAAATGCTTGAACAGCATGTAACGAAACTTTATCCCAGCCGCGATGAAGCCAAAGAAATTATGCGTAAACTCAGAAGCAGTGATTTTGGGGGCAAGGGAAAGCTTAAGCCCATTGTTTATTCGGTAATCAGCAAAACGGGCGAGGTCATTCCGATCCAGCTTGCGGCGTTTTTAGTCTATGATGACCAAGGGCATGAACTGGCAAGTGTGGGCGTATTTCGTGATCTACGGGAGCAAATAAAAATGGAAAAAGAGCTGCAAAAAACCCAGCTCCAACTTATTCAGTCGGAGAAGATGGCCTCGCTGGGTAAGCTCGCGGCCGGTGTTGCGCATGAAATTAACAATCCCCTCGGTGGAATCCTAATCTATGCAAGTTTATTGTATGAAGAAGCAGCGCCGGATGACCCGCGGAGAGAAAAACTGGAAAAAATCATCGAAGCAACAACCCGGTGCAAACGAATTGTCAAAGATTTGCTTGAATTTGCGCATCAGGGAAAAGATCAGTTTGAAGCCATTAATATCAATCACAACATTGAACAATGCTTGGCGTTGTTGCAAAATCAAGCTTTGTTTCATAACATCATCATAGAGCGCAAGCTCTGCTCCCAATTGCCAAAGATTGAGGGCAACTTTGGACAGCTTAATCAGGTCTTCACCAATATTATTGTGAATGCCGCCGAAGCCATGCCGCACGGCGGCACGCTGATCGTAAGCACCGAACGATCCCCCCGCAAAGGATTTATTAAGATAGAAATTAAAGACACTGGGTGCGGTATTCCCAAACAGTATCTTTCACAGATTTTCGATCCTTTTTTTACAACCAAAGAAGTAGGCAAGGGAACCGGTTTAGGGCTCAGCATTTCCTATCGCATCATTGTTGATGCGCATGGGGGGCACATATCGGTTAAGAGTCGTGAAGGCGTGGGCACCACGTTTATTATTGAGCTTCCCATTGCATCCTCCTAACGGATGACGGCGCTACACGATTGCTGTGGGTGCAGAAGCGCGAGTTGAGCTCCATGATCAGTCGTATTTTAGTTGTTGATGATGAACAGATTATACGAGACAGCTCCCGTGTCGTATTAGAAAAAGATCACTATAGTGTCGATACTGTAGCCACGGGAGAAGAAATGCTGCGTCGGGTCACCGAACATTATTATGACCTCATCCTTTTGGACCTGGTACTAAAAGATGCACAGGGGATAGATATCTTAAGGAAAGCCAAGGAACTGAATCCCGAACAGCTTATTGTCATCATGACCGGCTATCCTTCGATTGATACCGCGGTGGAAGCAATGAAACGGGGCGCGGCAGATTATATCGCAAAGCCATTTGGCCCGGATGAGTTGCGGCTCTTGGTTAAACGCACGCTGGAAAAGAAAAAGCTTAAGAATGAAAATGAATTTCTTCGCCGGCAGCTTGAAGGGCGATGTAACCACGAGCTGGTTTCCGGACCCAGTAAAAGTATTCGCGAAGTTATGAACATTGTTGAACGCGTCGCGCCCACTGATTGCACGGTGCTCATTACCGGTGAAAGTGGCACCGGTAAAGAACTGTTTGCCCGTGAAATACACCGCCGGAGTATGCGCCATAACCGCGAGTTTGTTCCGGTTGACTGTTCTGCACTGGTGGAGAGCCTGATGGAAAGCGAACTTTTTGGCCATGTCAAAGGATCTTTTACGGGTGCTATTGAAACCAAACACGGTTTCTTTGATTTGGCCAATGGGGGCACATTCTTTTTTGATGAAATCAGCAATCTCAGTCTGAATATTCAGGCCAAGCTGCTGCGCGTGCTTCAGGAGCGGGAGATTAAACGCGTGGGGGGGTTGCAGCGCATCAAAGTGGATGTCAGAGTCATCGCCGCAACCAACCAGGACTTGCGAGTAGCGGTCAACCGAAAGCTGTTTCGGGAGGACCTATATTATCGGCTCAGCGTGGTGCCGATCACGCTGCCGCCATTGCGCGAACGCACAGAAGATATTCCCCTTTTGGTGCAGCATTTTATAACAAAATATAATCGTCGTCGAAGGAAAGCAATAACCGGCATAGAAACAGCGGCACTTGAGGTGCTGCAAAAATATGCATGGCCGGGAAACATCCGTGAACTGGAAAATACCATTGAACGGGCCATGATTCTTGAAGAGGGATCATGTATCACGTGTGACAGTTTGCCCGGGCATGTGCGAACGAATGAAGAGGCATTTTTGGGAAAAGCCGCTTCGGCAGGTTGCAAGCTCTGGGAAATGGAAAAAAAATATATAAAAAAAATTCTTGAACAAAACTGCTGGAATAAAAACCGCACCGCTCACATTCTGGGAATCGATCGCAAAACGCTATATCAAAAAATCCAAAGATATAGCCTTGTTCCTGACTGAGAAAAAAACAGTCAGGGTGTGGGCAGGGACATAAAATGCATGAGAATAAAGGATTGTGGCGGGAATGAAAATCCTGGTTGTTGATGATGAGCTGGGCATTCGGGAGGGGTGCCGCCGTGCTCTGGCTGCCAACGGCTTTGAGGTGGAGACGGCGGAAAACGGCCCCGCTGGCTTAGCCAAACTGCGCGCGGCTGCCTTTGATGTGCTGCTGGTTGATGCCATGATGCCGGGCATGAGCGGACTTGAAGTAATGCAGCATGCCCGCAAGACCACGCCGGATATTATCTGCATTGTTATCACCGGTTATGCAACCGTGGAGCTGGCCGTGCAGGCCATCCGCGAGGGGGCTCAGGATTTTATTGCAAAACCGTTTACTGCAGAGATGTTGATGCAGGTGATGAACCGGGAGCTGGAGCGTCGCCGTCTCAAACGCGAGGCAGAACGGGTTGCCATTCTGGAAGAGCAGAACCGGGAACTGGAGCGGGTCAAGGCCGAGATGGAGAAGATGGCGGCGATTGAAAGCCGTTTTATGTTGACCATGGTGCATGTCCTGCGGGCCCCCGTGGCCGTGCTTCAAAACTCGCTGCAATTGATCCGCACGGGGTTTGTGCCGGCGGCGGAACAGCCGGCACTCCTGGAACGCGCCGAACAGCGTGCCGGTGAATTGCTCACCATCCTTGACGACGTATTACTGCTTTCGCGATTGAAAGAGGGGATCAGCACGGCGCGAACTGAAATGGTTTGTGTCGCGGAGATGCTGGAACAGGTGTTGGCTGAGATGCAAGCGACCATAAAAAACCGTTCATTAAAACTTGCTCTTGAGATATGCGCACGCCCGGTAATCAAATCCAGCCCCGAACATATCATGGCGCTGTGGCGCAACCTGCTTTCTAATGCAATTCGCTATACCCCGGAAGGCGGGCAGGTCAGCATCTTGCTGGAAGCCGATCCGCAGTCACAGGTCGGCATCGGAACCATCACCGACACCGGTATTGGTATTGATAAAAAAGACCTGCCGCGTATCTTTGAAGAGTTTTTTCGCGCCGAGAACGCAAAAGCGATGCAGGAAATAGGAACCGGCCTCGGGTTGCCCATCGTCCAGCAGATTCTTCAATTATACGGCGGAAATATAGAGTTTGAATCAACACCGCATCAGGGCAGTACGTTCCGTTTTACCCTGCCGCTGACTGACGTACCGGTGAAGGGTGAGTTATGAAAGGGCTCATGGTAAAATTATTCGGCGGCCGGCTGCGGATCGTTCTGATATTGTGCTTTTCATTGATTGCCGGTCTCACCGTTGCGCTCAATACCCTGGTCACGTCGCGGGTTATCCGTGAATACCTGACGGCGGCGGAAAATGCACAAATTGCGCGCGATATGCGGCTGGCAAAGGCTTTTTACCAGCTCAAGCTGGAAGAAGTTGCAGCGCTGAGCCACCGGCTGGCGCTTGACCAGTGGGTTATCCAAAATCTTGAGACAGCGGCGCAGGGATCGCCCACAGCACAAAAGATTATTGACCAGCAGATTACCAATAAGATTGCCGTACTTGCGCTGGGCGGCACCCATCTTATAGCGGTGTTGGATGAACGGGGAGAGATCGTTGTCGGACGGGTTCTGTCGCCATCCGGAGAGCTTTCCAATCCGCTTGTGCGGGGCAACTTAAGAGAATTGCCAATCGTGCAGGAAGTGCTCAAGACCGGGCGGCCTCTGGCGGCGACCGAAATTATCCCCGCAGAATTTCTGGAACAGGTAAACCTCAAACAGCAGGCAGCCATCCCCCTTCTTGAGACGCCACTCGCAGCCCCGCAACCTTTTGATCCCCGAGAGGGAAGTGCAGGATTAACGCTCGCCGGCGTATATCCGGTTTTTAATACGCGCGACGCGATGGTGGGGGCAATTGTTTCGGTATATCTGTTTAACAATGATTTCACGCTGGTTGACCGCATTAAGGAAGTCGCCGGTGTTGATACGGTTACCATTTTTTTGGGGGATTTGCGGGTTTCGACGAATGTGTTGACGGAGGACGGAAAGCGGGCCGTAGGGACGAGAATTTCCCAGCCAGTACGAGAAGTGGTCCTTGATCAGGGTCAGGATTATGTCGGACGGGCCTATGTCGTAAAGGAATGGTTTATTACCCGGTATGAACCACTGCGAGACCAAAGAGGAGAGGTAATAGGAAGCCTGTATGTGGGAGCGCGGGAATCCTCATTTTTACAATTGGTACATAATTTCAACAAGCGGGTGGCGCTTATCGCGTGCATCTGCATCCTCATCGCCGGCGTCATTGCCATTCCGATTGCGCGCTTGATTACCCGTCCCCTCGATTCGCTGGTTAAAGCAAATCGCCGCCTGGCTGACGGTGATATGACGGTGCGGGTGGCAACCGCGGGCAACGGGGAACTGGCAATGCTGGGTCGGTCATTTAATGTCATGGCAGAAACCCTGTATCGAACCCAGCAGGAACTGCTGCACAAGGAAAAACTTGCTTCAATGGGGCAGCTTGCTGCGGGTGTGGCGCATGAGATAAATAATCCGCTGGGAACCATCCTCCTGTTTGCTGATATGTTATTTAAGGAATCTGCTGAGAATGATCCCAAACGGGAAGATCTGCAGATGATTATTAATGAGACTATCCGCTGTCGGAAAATTGTGTCCGACCTTTTGAACTTTGCCCGCCAGCAGGAGGTGCTTGCCCAGGAATGCGATATCAATGATATCCTGGAGCAGGTCATCGAAGGCGTCATCCATCAACCCAGTTTCAAGCAGGTGCGTATAGTGCGCCAGTTTAGCCCGGGGCTGCCCCGCATTCAGGCCGATCAGGCGCAGTTGATGCAGGTGTTTGTCAATTTGCTCAACAATGCTGCCGAAGCCATGCCCGAGGGCGGCACCATCACGATCACGTCGCAGCGTGCGGACAACCAGCGCATAGAGGTCGGCATTGCAGACACGGGCTGCGGCATGTCAGAGGAAACCCTGGGGAAACTGTTCACACCTTTTTTTACCACGAAGCCCGTAGGCAAGGGCACCGGGCTGGGATTATCCATTGTCTACGGCATCATTAAGATGCACCGGGGCAATATCACGGTCAACAGCACCTTGGGCAAGGGCACCACCGTTACCGTCACCCTGCCCATTATGCCTTCTCAAAGTCCAACGCTGTCTGTTGCCCAGCAGGGTGAGCTGACCGTATAATTTGCAGATCCAGGCAGATGGAATTGAAAGCACGCATACTCATTGTTGACGATGAGGAAGGACTGCATAAGGGATGTCGCCGGGTTCTGGAACCACACGGATTTCACATAGAAACAGCCTTTACCCTTGCTGAGGCGCGTGAGAAAATCAGTCGGCAGATATTTGATGTTGTATTATTGGACCTTATCCTGCCGGATGGCAACGGCATAGACCTTATTGCCTCTGTTCATGCAACGGATCCAGATCTGATGTGTGTGGTTATGACCGGGTTTGCTACTATTGAACGTGCGGTTGAGGCAATGAAAGCCGGCGCCTACCATTTTATCACGAAACCGTTTTCTGCAGATTTGCTGCTGCTGACGGTTAATCAGGCGCTGGAAAAACGCCAGTTGTCGCAGGATGTTAAACGGTTGAAGCGTTTTGAGCGCGACGTCTCCCAGCTCTGGACGGTGGCCAAAGGAGAGCTTGCGGGCTTTGATCAGTTCAACAAGGATACGATTGGCCCGGTCGCATTCCGGCTCACCATCGCTCATGAATTCAGGGCGCCCATTACGGCATTGCTGAGTTTTTTGCTGTTGCTCCGCAAAGGCTATGTGCCGCCCGATCAACAGGAAAAGATTATTGACAATGCCATTGAACGGGCACAGGACATGCTTGACCTGGTGGACGACCTGATGAACCTTTCATCGGCACAAGAGGAATTAAACCCTGCGCAGTGCCGGGTGCACAATTTGGCAGATGATCTGCAAAAAGTAGTCCCTTCGCTGCAAGCCCAAGCAGAAGCAAAGGGTCTTGCCTTCACCCTTGAAGTTCATAACCAACCAATGGTAAATACCAATCCCATGCTGATGGATCAACTCTGGACCAATTTAATATCTAATGCTGTCAAATATACTCCTTCGGGATGGATTCGCGTGACACTTGAAGAGCAGGATGGTTGGGCAATTGGCACAATTCAGGATACCGGCATCGGGATGTCGGAAAAGGAGCGGGAACTCATATTTCACGAATTTTACCGCGCCCCCCAAGCAAAGGAAATGGACCGGCACGGCACCGGTCTTGGTCTATCCTTTGTCCGACGTATTATTGACGGCTATGGGGGCAGCATTGAGGTGCACTCTGAATCAGGGAAGGGGAGCTGTTTTCGTTTCAGGTTGCCCGTGAACAGCAATGCGCCATCGCATGCCTGAAATGCCGGGGCTATCATGACGCAGTTTTTAACGTCCCCGGTTCAAGCATCGCTTTCACCTGTGCCAGCAGCACATCCGGGTCAATGGGTTTATTTAGCCACGGCGAGTCGGGAATATAATCCTGGGACAGCGGTTCCCCTTGAGCACGGGTGCTGGTCAGCGATGTTACCATAATAACCGGAATTTGCCGCAGTATTTCATCTTCAGCCATTCTTCGGCGCACATCCAATCCATCCATGATATATGACATCATGATGTCCAAGAGCACCAGATCGGGCTTTTCCCGGCGCATCACTTCCAACCCCTGTTCACCGCTGGTAGCTGAGATGACCTCATAATGGTGCGACTCTAAAATCATTTTGGTTATTTTTATAAAGTCGCGGTCATCATCCACAACAAGTATTTTTGCCATGGCAGGGTTTTCTCAAGATGTCGAAAGGGTTAAAAACGCCCTGTGGCACAACATCGGTTTTTATTAACACCATACCCGCGTGGCAGCCTGTCACCCGGCTTGTTTTTTCTTTGCTTCGTAGAGCTCACGGGCGCGTTTGGGACCATAATACCACTTAGCATGGTGCTCGGCAGCATAGCTGGCC
>FWPV01004100.1_pt1 | contig 31630 bp, 27 predicted proteins | sample 2228371 | NCBI WGS metagenome assembly FWPV01 (sample SAMEA103939776, study PRJEB20133) | metagenome
CCGGATCGGTCGGGGGTGGTGGCGGGGGTAGGGAGGATGGGCGAAGAGTCCAATTCGTCTTGGCCGGGGCAGGAAGGCCCCGAGAGGGGTATCCTCGAATCCCGGGGGACCAGATCCCCGGGCGGCATGGGGGAAGGCCGCCTGCATCTCATCCGAGGGCACTAGGGGGCAGGCGCTTGCCGTGAGACGGAGATTTCGAGTGACCTTCGCCCCTTCTATCCAGAGCCAGGAACGGGAAGACATCCATAGGGCCATGTCCTGCGGCCTCCCTCATGCAGAGCGTATCCTCCCTGGGCAGTCCCGTGTCAAGGCCTTCTATCGGCTGGATCTCCCCACCAGGGCCCTCTTCGTCAAGGCCCGCTCCTTCTCGGGTCTGCCGAGACGCCTGGGGCGGATGTTTCGCCGGACAAAGGAGGAGGTGGAGTTTTGGAACTACGTGTCCATCAGGCAGGCTGGGATCAGTTGCCCTGAGCCCGTGGGTGTGGCCCGCGTGTACGATGGTCCCTTGATCTCCCAGAGCCTCCTTTTGACCGAGTACCTCGCGGGCGCGATCCCCCTGAAGGGCCTCCTCATTCAGGATGCCTCGTGCCTGGAATGGCTCACGGATCGTGTGGCGGCCCTCTTCAGGTCCTTGCTAGACAAGGGCTTGATCCACGAGGACCTGCAGTGGGAGAACATCCTCGTGAGCTCCCACTCCTCGGGTCGTGGCTTGTACCTGGTGGATCCACTTCATATCAGATGGGTGAGGCATGAAAGGCCCACCGGGCACAGGGCGTTTCGCCAGAGCCTGACATGGTTCTTCTCCTTTCTCATATCAGGCGGGGCACCGGGGAGTGTGGTGGAGCGCTTCCTGGACCGTCTCGGCCCCATGGTCGGGGTGGAGGATCAGGAGGAGAGGCGACGCTTCCTGGAGCGAGCACAAAAGCTGAGGTCAGGTCATTGAAGAGGGGCGGGTACGAGGAGTTCCGGGACACTTGGAGGACGAAGCGGACGGCCGTGTCCTACAGGGACCGACGATTCTCCAGTTCTCGCAGATGGCGATGGACGGACCGCCGGGAGCGCTCTATCGTTGCGCAGTTCCTCTCGCGTCTTCCCGAGGGGGCGCACATCCTGGACATCCCTTGTGGGGCCGGGCGCCTCGCTGGCCTCTGCGTCGATGCCAAAATGGATTACGTCGGCGCAGACGTATCCCTGCCCATGTTGGGGTTGGCCAGGGAGGCCATCCCAGGTTCATCGTTGCTTTGTGCAGATGCCGGTCAACTCCCTTTTCGGACGGGGCTCTTCGATGCTGTGACGGCTGTCAGGCTCCTGCACAGGATCCGCGACAGGGAGGCACGGATGAGGATGCTCAAGGAGATGGCCAGGGTGACGCACGGGCCCCTCCTCGTGACCTACTACCTCAGATGGAACATCCGCGGGTTCCAGAGGTGGCTGAGGGGGAGATATCCGGGGCTCACCCTGAGGGACGTCGTGCTCGACGCCCGCCTCGCCGGGCTCGAGGTGTCCCTGGCCCTCCCCCTCCGTCGGTGGACGCAGCAGGAGTGGTTCTTCGTCCTGGAGGGCGCCTCCTGAGCAAGGGGGGTCGCTCCACAGGCGAATTGACTCGCCTCGGTCGGTGTGATAAAAGGTGCTGCCCACAAGCGTGGTGTGAATCATCTCAAGGGGCAAGGGAGCGATGGAGGCGATCAGGGAGACCGATCTCACTGGCCTTAACCTGAAGGCAAGGGGCAAGGTGAGGGACATCTACGATCTTGGCGAAACCCTCCTCATCGTGGCAAGCGATAGGATATCCGCCTACGACGTGGTGATGAGCGAGCCTGTCCCTGACAAGGGCAGGATCCTCACCCAGATCTCGTCCTATTGGTTCAAGAACACAGAGGACATAGTAGAAAACCATCTCATCTCCACCGATGTGAAGGCCTTTCCCGCCCCATGCAAGCCGCACAGCGAGCTCCTCGCGGGGAGGGCCATGTGGGTCCGCAAGGCCGTCCCCCTCCCGGTAGAGTGCGTAGTGCGAGGATACCTGGCCGGCTCAGGCTGGAAGGACTACAGGAAGAGCGGCCGTGTGTGCGGACACGAGTTGCCGGAAGGGCTCCTGGAATCAGCGAGGCTTCCGCGACCCATCTTCACCCCATCCACCAAGGCCCAGGGGGGGGCTCACGACGAGAACATCACCTTCCAGGAGGTGAAAGGGTTGATAGGACAGGAGCTCGCATCGCGTGTCCGGGACCTGAGCCTGGCCTTGTACCTCAGGGGGCAGGAGATCGCGGAGGCTAGGGGGGTGATCATAGCCGACACCAAGTTCGAGTTCGGGCTCGTCGAGGGAGAGCTGATCCTCATCGATGAGGTCCTAACGCCAGACTCGTCGCGTTTCTGGCCTGCCGAAGGATACCGCCCCGGCGGCCCTCAGCCGAGCTTCGACAAGCAGTTCCTGAGGGACTATCTCGATTCCCTGGGTTGGGACCACAGACCTCCCCCTCCTCCCATCCCAGAGGAGATCATCCAGAAGACGAGGGAGAAGTATTTGGAGGCCTTGGTCAGGATCACGGGAAAGGGGCTTGACCGGTGACTCTCCGGTGTGGATTCTCGGGTTCACCTCTGCGGGAAGCGACCGGCCACCCTCACACAGCCCCACACCAAGGTGGCGACGAGGCACAGGGCAGCCGATGTCACCGCCAGTGCCGCCCATGTGACCCATGTGCAGTTTTCCAATAAGGCCAAAGGGTCCCAAGTAGGTTCCGGCCGGATCCTGCCCTGGGCGGTGATATATGAGCCCGGGATCTCTGGCAGGCCGTCTCCATCTCTGTCCGGGAGATTCCTGACGAACTCCACCAGGGCCACCCACTCCTTGAGCTCCTGGACCCCGGGGGTCGAAGGATCCCGATCCACCAGGGCATCTGCAAGATCTTCCAGGGGTCTTCCCTGGCGATCCTTGGGCACGATGGACAGGATCCCCTTTGTGAACCTGCCTATGACCTTCAGGAAGGTGGCATTGTAGAGGTTGGCCCCGACCTTGTATAGGGCGGGATTGGCGGGAGAGGTATCCAGGGGGAGCATCCTTCCGTCTCCCTGTTGGAGCCAGACCTCAGTCACCCTGTCGAAGGGGATCCTGTTGGGGTTGTAGGAGAAGCGGAGCCCCGAGACCTGGAGGAAATAGTCGCTCCCCTTCATGGGGGCAAGGGTCGTGAGGACCTCCAGGGCCTTACGGATCTCAGATCCTGTGAGATAGACGCTCAGAAGCGGATATCCCATCTCGCCATCCAGACCGATCCCCAGGGGAAAGGCCCGGAAGAGATCAGGGAGCCTCAACACCCCTCGTGACCCGGGCAGGACAGGATCTCTCAGGAGCCCATTGGACTCCACGGCAACCCTGGTCATGGAGCCCGGGTCCTCCCCCCTTGCCTGGTACCGGTCTATGGACCAGCGAATGGCATCCGCGACGAAGTCCCCCAGGTTGGATTCCGCGTATGGCTGCCAAGTCAGAGGGAAGGAGATCCTGGCGAGCGGTTCCTCCCAGGACATCCCCCTTGGCCTCAAGCACCTCTCCTCCACCATTGCGGCGAGCCTCCCTGCCTCGGCCTGGATCATGGGATCACCAGGGATGCCATCGTCCACGCTCAGCAGTTTGTAATCGCGCAGTGTCCACCTCCCCTGTTCCATGCCGAGGTCCAGGATGCCCACGTATTCACCGTAACAGCCAGCCTGAACGACGTACGTGGAGCCTACCCTGATCGGCTCCCTGAGCACGGTGTGGGTGTGGCCGCTCACTATCAGGTCGATGCCGGGGACCTTTCTGGCAAGATCCAGATCCTCCCCCCTGCCACTGCTCGAGACCCCACCGTGGGAGAGGCAAACGACCAGATCCACCGCCTCTTGGCCTCTGAGGATGTTCACCACCTCCCGAGCTGCCCCGGCAGGCTCTCGGAACCTCACTGGCCTGGCAAAGGGGGCCACCTCCTCGGCCTTCTTCCCCAACAGCCCGAATATCCCCACCTTGACCCCACCTCTTTGCAGGACGACGTAGGGTCGTACAGGGACCTCTGAAAAGGCCGCCTCCAGTGCGTCGTCCTTGGGGTCCGCAGGGTCGAAGGAGACGTTGGCGGCGACCAGGGCTGGGATGCCGCCTTTGGAAACTCCGGCCCTGAGGATCGCGGCCAGCCCATCGGGTCTCAGGTCGAACTCGTGGTTCCCGAGGGTCACCGCGTCGTATCCCATGGACCTCAGGAGGCGCAGCTCCCCTGCCTCCTCCCGGCTGACCATGTGGAATAGGCTGCCCATGAGGAAGTCGCCCGAGTCCAACACCAGCACCTGGTCTGCCCTTTCCTGCCTGAGCTGCCGGATCACCGTGGCGATGCGGGCCATTCCCCCCAAGGTCGCATCATCGTCAGTGGACTCAGGAGTGTAGTCCGACTCGGGACCGAAGCCCCACACATGGGAGTGGAGGTCATTGGTGTGGACAATGGTGAGCATCTTGCCATCGGCCCATGCCCCACCCCGGAGACAGAGGAGAAGGGCCAAGATGCAGAGAAGTCCTACCCTCTTCATGCCGATACCTCTTGGGCACTGCAAGGCCTGGGGATCATGTCGAATGCGAAATCCCCTTCGACGGCCCCGATCCTGGGACATGGGTCCCACCTGTCTCGGGGCCGACGTCTGAATCGGTCAGGCCTTCAAGGCCTGGGCGAGCTTGGCCTCCATGCGGGCCAAGAGCGCCTTGAGGCTGGGGATCCGGTCCTTCTGGAAGGTGTCCTCTGCCACAGCCAGTTTCAACTTCATGGGGACGTTGCGGACGGTGATGGCCTTTCCGTCAATGGCTTCCATGATCCTGCCGGCCACGACCTTGACCCCTTTGCCTCCTGTATGGGGCAGGACGATCAGTATCTTGTTGTCCTCCAGACAGCCTATCATGTCCACGTCCCTCAAGAGCTCTGCGACCCTGACCATGACGGCGTTGCGCACCTCATGGGGTCGAATCATCCCGATGGGCACGGGCCTCATGGCGGTGGCGAGTCGCACGGACAAGAGCATGGCAGAGAAAGCGTAAGGGTACCTCTGTGCCCTTTTCACCTCCTCGCGGATGAAGAAGAGGATCATGGTTCGGTTGTAGGCCCCCTTGGGCGCCCTGTGCGGATCGGACTCACCCGGGGCCACCCTCACCCTCTGGGCCAGGGCCGCCTTGATGGGCGAGGGATCCAGCCCCTTGGCCTCCATGGCCTGGATCACGAGTTCCAGGACCTCCCCTTGCTGTGCCGGGTCCGGGTAGGCCACTTCCACAGCCTGCATGAGGGCCTGCGGGTCCGTTGGCGATTCCGTCTCCTGGAGGAAATGTCTCAGGACCCATTCGGTCTGAAACTCCTGTATGGCTCGCTCCCTGCGCTGCTCCAAGCCTTGTTTGACCTCCCTGACCAGGGAACTCTCCATCAGGTGGCCCCGCAGTCTACCCAAGAGCTCTTCCTGGATCTGGGAGACAACTTCCCGGAGCCTCCCCACCCCTTCCGGACCCGTTTGGTCTACCTGTTCCAGGGCCAGACCGCCACCGACTCGCTCGATATAATCCACCAGTACCTGGCTCAGGACGTTTCTTTGATCCTCCGCCCCGAAGGCGCGGACCTCCGCGGCCAAGGCGATGAGTTCCGCCGCGGCCTTGGGGTCCTTCCTTATCTCTCGCATCAGGTCCTGGGCAGAGAGACCGATCTGCTCCGCCCCCTCCTCCAGGACCACGGCGAGCTCCTCGCTTTGGAGCTCTCTCTCCAGCTCCCTCACCAATTGGAGGTAGTCGGTCAGTGGCATCCCGTCGGCCAGGAGCGCGTCCTTCAACTTGGGCAGCAGCCGCTTCAATTCTCTCAGGTCAGGCATCATGCGCCTAATGATCTGGGCCAGGCGTTTGACGGATATGTCACCTCCCCGGTATTCCTCTCGGATAAGCTGGACCATCACCTGATCGGTGAGGTCGTCCATCTCCCGATGGATCATATCCTCACCGGGCAGCAGCACGCCTTGTTGTTTTCTCTTCTCGATGCCTTGGTTGAGTTCCTCCCTGAGCTTGAAGGTCGCCTCCACCAGGGCCTGCATGGAGGCGGGGTCCTTGGTGACGAAGGTCGACTGCTCTACCCTGGAGCGGAGCTGGCGGATCCCCTGGAGCACGGCGGCGCCACTCATCTGCGGTTCGCCGGGGGTCTTCTCCGAGACCTCTTCAGCCTCCAGAAACCTCTGGGATATGGCTGCTGGGTCTTCCAACAGCATGGACAGGGTGAGGCTCTCGTAGAGCCCCTGAAGCACAGAGGGGTCCGGCTGCGGCCCTTGAACGCTGGGCCCTGGATGCGCCTCGCCCTCTCCCCAGTCCCGGGAGGTATCTATGAGGACCTTGGCCATCGTCGGACCGGCGTCCATCCTGGCCGTACCACGCCCGATGACCTCTTGGTCCGCTGTCACCTTCTTGAAGAAGACGTGGTTGATCCTGACCCTTTGGACACCCTGTTGGACGAGTCCCCTCTTCATGTCCTCAGCGGTGGGATAGGCCTTGGCGTCTCCAAAGACCCTGGCGAAGCCCAAGAGCTCCCTCTCCATCAGGCCCTGCTCAAAGGAGACCGACTGGACCCCGGCCTTCTTCAGATAAGCGACCAGGCGCTGGGGGTTGACCCTGGGGTCCAGTGGCTCCTCCTCCACGTAGATCTTCTCCTTGTCCAGGACCACGGCCAAGGGGGACACGGCCTTGAGCCCATCGAGCACGGCTTGATGGAAGTGCCTCATGGTCTCCTGGGTGCTGGGGTGGTCCAGGTGATACATGGTCACCCGGTTGTACAGGAGGTTGAAGAGCCGCCCTATCCTGTCCGCAGTGGCCTTGGAAAGGGCACCTGCCTGTCGTCGGTCGTCCGCCATTGCCTCCCTGCCCTTTCCCCCCTCATCGTGGAGGGTGGTCGGCGCGATATCGCCTTAGATCCCTTGCGAACTCCTCGCACGTAGCGTAGCGCTCCTCCGGGTCGAAGGCAATGGCCTGGAGTATGATCTGCTCCAGGACCCGGTCCACCCTGGGATGGGCCTCTGCAGGGCGCTTACTGAAGAGGCCCATGGGCTCGGTGAGCTTGCGCTGCTTGAGCCGCTGGATCGGCTCGGCATAGATGGGGAGCTCCCCCACGGCCATCTCGAAGAGCATGACCCCGACGGAGTAGATGTCGGCTCGGCCGTCCACCTCCTTGCCAGCGGCCTGTTCCGGTGCCATGTAGAGGGGCGTTCCCAATGCCCTGCCCTGATCCAGATCCTCTCCCCGGATCTCCTTGGCGATCCCGAAATCCGATATGAGGGCACGGTTGGTCTTGGCCTCGAGGAGGACATTGGCTGGCTTGATGTCCCTATGGATGACCTCCTCGTTATGGGCATAACCCAGCCCATCGAGGACTTGGAGCAATAGCCCGATGGCCTGATCCAACGGGACCAGACGGCGAGAGGGCAAGGGGTGCTTGCGGAACTTCTCCAAGATCTGGGAGACGGCCATCCCGCGGACGAGCTGCATGACCATGAAGAAAAGCTCCTCGGTCTCGCCTATCTCGAATATGGATATGATATTCGGATGGCTCAAGATCGCTGCCGTCTCGGCCTCCTGACGGAACCTCTTCCCGGCCGTGGGATCGGAGATCATTGCCTTGGGCAGCACCTTTATGGCCACCGGGCGCTTGAGGGTGGTCTGATACCCTACGAAGACGATCCCCATGCTGCCTCGGCCGAGTTCCTTGATCACCTTGCAAGTGCCCAGGGTTGCCCCCACCAAGTGACCCATCTCAGCGCTGCGGATGTCCATAACCCCTCGTCCTCGTGCCGATCGGAAAGTCCCTGGCCGCTCGACGGGGCCTCCACCTCGCCCCTCTCATAGATCCCGGCGGTTCTCCAGCGCCTTACCGAGGGTTAGGTGATCCGCATACTGCAGATCCCCACCGGCCGGCAGACCATAGGCTATGCGAGTGACCCGGACCCCCAGGGGCCTGAGCTGCTGGGCCAGGTAAAGGGATGTGGCCTCGCCTTCCACTGTGGGGTTGGTGGCAAGGATCACCTCCCGGAACGCGCCTCTGCGCACGCGGCCCAGCAACTCCGCGATCCTCAGGTCCTCCGGACCTACCCCGTCCAGGGGAGACAGTGTCCCATGGAGGACATGGTACATGCCCTTGAACCCGCGGCTTGCCTCTATGGCCATCAAGTCACCGGGCTCCTCCACCACACAGAGAAGGCCTGTCCTCCTTGCAGGGTCCGAACAAATGGGACATGGGTCTTCCTCGGTGAAGTTGAAACACTCCCCGCAGGTCCGGATCTTCTCCTTCACCTCCACGATGGCCCGCGCCAAGGCCTCCATCTCCTCCCGTGGCGAACGCAACATGTGAAGGGCCAGCCTTGTGGCCGTCTTCTCCCCTATCCCTGGGAGCTTCACCAGACTCGCGATCAGCTCCTCTATGGGCCGGGCAAATGCCTTCATGGTGGTCGTGTCTCCCAGATGGACTGCTTCAGTCACCTTATCCGAAGAGGCCGGACAGATGTGATCCCAACCCAGCAGGTATCAATCGACCCATCTCCTGCTGAACCATCTCCTGGGTCTTGCGCTTGGCCTCCCTCACGGCGGCCAGGACCAGGTCCTGGAGCATACCCACATCCTGCGGGTCCACGACCTGAGGATCGATGCGAAGGTCCACCAATTCGCCGTGGCCGTTCATCACTGCCGTCACCATCCCGCCTCCGGAGGAGGCCTCTATCCGGCGGGAGGAAAGCTCCCCCTGGATCCTCGCTATCTCCGATTGGATCCTCTTCAACTGCTGAAGACCTCCCAAGCCTTTCACCACATCTTCCTCCATTCATCCATCGGTCCCTTGGTCAGGGATCCTGATCTCCACTATGCGCCCATCGAAGATATCCAACGCTTCTTGTACCAAAGGATGCACCTTGGCCGCAACCTGCATCTGGTGCTGCTTTTGGCGCACGTGATTGTCGCGACAAGAGGCCTCCTGTTCCTCCAGCACCGGGACGATCTTGAAAGGCGAGCGGAAGAAGTCCCGGCAGAGGGCCTCCAATGCCCCGTTGAGCTCCTCCTCCCTTATTCGCTCCACGTGGAAGGCCTTGGGAAAGGCCATGCGGATCTGGCCTTGGCCCGAAGACTCAATGAAGCGGCCCTGTTCCAAGATCGCGGCTAGGGCTGGTCGATGGAGGCGCACGTGTCCCAGGAAACCCTCCCACTGCCGGCGCGAGACCTTGAGGTCCGAAGCGCTGGTCCGCTCCGGCACTGGGGGCGTAACTGGGGACCCGCTGTTGTCGCCCTCATGGGGAGGGCCGGAGAGGGACTCCCTCATACAGCGGATCTTCTCCAGGATCGACTCGATGTCCTGGGTGCGGTCGAGCCTGGCCATCTTCACCAGGAGGAGTTCCAGGAGATACCTGGGGTAGGCGGTACGCCTCATCTCCTCCTCCGAGTTGACCAGGATGTCGAACCACAGGTGCAGATCCTCCGGGGATACCTCCTCGGCCTGTCTTCGAAGTTGGGAGACCTCGTGATCCGGCAGGGGCAAAAGGTCCGGATCTCCCTGGTCCAACCGGGCCACCATGAGGTTTCGAAGGTGCTCTATCAACTGCTGATAGAAGTAAGTCAAGGAGTATCCGTGTTGAAACAATCCATCCACCACCTCCAGGCATCCCCTGGCGTCACGGCGGATCAACGCCTCGGAGGTCCGAAAGAGCCACTGACGATCCAAGAGCCCCAACACCTCCTGAACCGCCTCGGGCGTGATGCCCTCCCCGGCGTAGGAGATGACCTGATCCAGGAGGCTCTGTGCGTCCCTCAAGCTCCCTTGGGCCTCCCGGGCTATCGTGAGGAGGGCGTCCCGCTCCACCCGGATCCCCTCGGCCAGGCTGATGCGCTCCAGGTGGCCCACGATGTCCGCAAGGGAGATCCGCTTGAAGTCGTAACGTTGGCAGCGGGAGATGACCGTCAGAGGGATCTTCTGTGGCTCGGTGGTAGCGAATATGAAGACGACATGTGGAGGCGGTTCTTCCAGGGTCTTGAGCAAGGCGTTGAAGGCCGCGTTGGAGAGCATGTGGACCTCGTCGATGATGTATATCCGAAATCGACCCCTGGCCGCGCGGTACCTGAGCCCATCCCTAAGGCTCCTTACATCTTCCACGCTAGTATTGGAGGCCCCATCGATCTCCTGGACGTCGAGGGAGATCCCATCGGTGATCTCTCGGCAAGAATCGCATTGGCCGCAAGGCTGCGGGGTGGGACCCGCCTGGCAGTTCAACGCCTTGGCCAGGATCCTGGCCACGGTCGTCTTGCCCACCCCCCTGGCCCCGCTGAAGAGGAATGCGTGCGCCACCCGATCGCTCAAGATGGCGTTCTGCAGGGTCTGGGTGACGTGGCGTTGGCCGATGACGTCCTCGAACCTCTGAGGACGCCATCGGCGGGCCAAGACCAGATAACCCATTGGGGGTTCCCCGTTCCCTCGAAGTGAAGGCCTTGCGAAGGCTTTGATCACGGCATGAAGGGTGAGCCGTGCTGATAGCTAGGCACCCCCGCAGCACACGAGGCAGCTACGACCGCTGCTTCCTTCCGGACCTGACGGGGTTGGTAGCCCCTCGTCGCACGGGACCCAGCTATCAGCATGGCCCACCCTTGCTCAGTAGCGACCACTCTCGCCAAGAAGGGTGGCCTTGGCGGAGAGAGAGGGATTTGAACCCTCGGTACACCTTTTGGATGCACACACGATTTCCAGTCGTGCCCCTTCGGCCAGCTCGGGCATCTCTCCGCACGGTCCTAGATCTTGGTTTTCAATGCCTTGGCGGAGAGAGAGGGATTTGAACCCCCGGTCCACCTGACGGCGGACAACTGATTTCGAGTCAGTCGCCTTCAACCAGTCTCGGCCATCTCTCCGCTGCCATCAGCCCTCCCGAGAGGGTCCCCCCATTGCGGACTCCACTGGGGGATCGACAAGGCCTCTCAATTTCGGCTCCTTGCCGAGACGAGACCTTCGCGAGTTCATCTCCGAGGGCCCATTCTCTTAGCCCTGAGCCCCGAGAAGAAGGAATGCATGATCTCCCTGCACTCCCCTTCGAGGACCCCCCCTTTTACCTCCAGGCGGTGGTTCAAACGGTGGTCCAGGTGCAACTGGTAACTCGAACCCAAGGCGCCCCCCTTGGGGTCAGGGCATCCATAGATCACCCTTGCCACCCTGGCCAAGATGAGGCCACCTGCGCACATCACGCACGGCTCCACCGTGACGAACAACTCTGCCCCGAGGAGGCGATAGGAGCCGAGGACGACCGCGGCCCTCCTTATGGCCAGGATCTCCGCATGTGCCGTGGGGTCCTGAAGGGTCTCGCACAGGTTGTGCGCCTTGGCTACGGCCTCCCCCTTGAGGACGACCACGGCACCCACAGGGACCTCACCCAGCCGCCAGGCCTGCCTGGCCTCGCCGAGGGCCTCTCTCATGAAGATCTCGTCCAGGTCCCTCCACCCCGGACCCACACTGCAGTGCCTCCCAGACCCCGCATCATGCTGGGAAGCACTTGATTTCACTGCCATCCTTTCGGAGAAGAGCGTTTAGATGATACCCCATTTCCCGGGGTTTTGGAACCCTTTTCTCGCCACATCATCCCCTGAGCCTCTTGGCGATCTTTGCCACCCGCCTGCCCAAGGCCCTAGCGATCTCCAGGTCCTCGGCAGCAGGCCTCAGATCGTTTCTCGGACCCGCGAGGGTCGTGGGCCCGTACGGGGTCCCCCCGCGCCCCTCGGTGTGGAGCATACCCGGTGTGGAATAGGGGACCCCGACCACGATCATCCCCAGGTGAAGGAGGGGCACCATCATGGTAAGCAAGGTCGTCTCCTGTCCCCCGTGGGCAGTGGCCGTGGAGGTGAAGAGCCCTGCCGGTTTCCCCTCCATGGCGCCCTCCACCCAAAGTTGGGCCGTGGAGTCCAGAAACCTCTTCATCTGGGCGGTCATGTTACCGTACCGAGTGGGGCTACCGAAGACGACACCATCGGCCTCTCGAAGGTCCTCCAGCGTGCACACAGGGATCGCCTTCTGTTGTTCCCAGACCGCGCGGGCATGTTCGTGCCTCTCCATCTCTCTTTCGGTCTCCTCGAACTCGGCCACCCTCCGGAGCAGCGCCTCCACGCCGTCGACGGAGCCAGCCCCTTCGATCACCGCCCTGGCCATCTCCAGGACGTGACCATACATGGAATGGTAGACTACAAGCAGCTTCATGGAACACCTCCCAGGCCTCTCTTGCGATCCAAGAATCCCCCCTCAACGCTTCGAGTCCAGGTTACCTCACGTGGCTCGCACGTCAACCCCTGTCTCCCGAGTCTTGGAGCCTGGGGGGATGGAGATCTCTTAAGCGGGGCAAACGCTCAAGGATTTCTCGAGGGATGGCAGCGAGCGACTAGGCCGAGGGCTGGGTCAAGAGAGGCGAAGAGGCCATCCTCGATACCCACCCATCGAAGGGGCTGGCGCGCCCAGGGTGATTCGAACACCCGACCTGCGGATTCGTAGTCCGTCGCTCTGTCCAGCTGAGCTATGGGCGCATCGACCTTCGGGGCTTGCTTGTGCGCCAATAAGATATTTCAAGGTCCATGGGAAGTCAAGGAAGGCAGGCTCAGCGCAGACGCCCCCTTACGAATTCCTGCACCTTTCCCTCCCTCAGGGCCTGACACAAGCCCAGGGAATCGCTGGTGAGTCCTATCCTTTCCACCCGGTCGAGCCACTCCTTTTCCACCGACTCCAAGGACTCGTTGAAGACGAGTTCGCACACTCGGTCCATGGTGGGCTTCCTGCCTTTCCAGTTCCATTGCATCGCCCTCACCACGCTGTTGAGCCCGTATCGTTCTATGAGGAACTTCACGAAAGAGCCGCTCGTGGTATAGGCGATGAGGTTGGCCTCCCATGGTCCCTCCCTCCAGTCCTGGGTCTCCAGGTAGCGCAAGGAGACTTGCCTGCCTGCGCATCGGATCGCCCCGGTCCAATCCTCCAGGGTGAAGCCATAGGTCGGATGAGCCTTCAAGGAACCGATGCGCTCCTCCATGACCGTGGCGAGTCCTTCCCTGAGGACCACGTGCGGGGAGTCCACCAGGATGTGCGTCGTCTCATGCACGATGGGGGCAGGCACCCCATGGATAGGCCGCATGTAGAAGAGGTCCATGGCCTGATTTCGGTGCGGGATGGTGGAGCTCACCCCCTGACCGGGCCTGAGGTACACGGGGATGGGCTCCCTCCTGTCCACTCCCAGGGTCTCCTTGAGCTGTCTGCAGAGCGGTTCGGCCTCCCTTGCAAAGGCCTCCACCTCGGATTCGGAGAAGTCGGAGCTGTTGAACACGAATCGGTAGCACTCTCCCTGGACCTCCTCAGCGGGCGCAGCGCCCACCAAGGGGGGCCAAATGGCCAGGACGCAAAGCAACATGCCCCATCTAACCCCCCCTCCCAGAGCGCAAGACATGCTACCCTCCTTTGGAAAAGGGCTCGTGGCCATGGCCTACTTCTCTTCCACGACTCGAACCGCTGTGGTCAACTCTAACCCCGGCCAGGTGGGTGGGTCAACCCCTCCTAACACAGTGCCGGCACCGGCCAGGACGAGCAAGGGAGGTCCCTGTCCCAGGGCTGAGTGTGCCGTCTTGCAGGGAGCTCTTCTGAGCCCGGTTTCCAGATCGGCCATCAATGGCCAGGAAGAGCCGCTCCCGCCCTAGGGCGGCAGCTTGCCCGCCGTGGGAGGGCACTTGGGATCCCCAGCATGGCGAGGCCCTGGATCGTCGAGGAGGGCCCCTGGGGGGAGAAGGCCACCTCACTCGAGATGCCCGACGGGCCGTCGAATTCATGGAATCGGGCGCTGCGGATTGGCCTGGAGGGTCTTTCCCCTTTACAATGGCATGGCAATGCGTTTATGCTTCGGCAGGGTCTGGGGAGGGTGAGCCGTTGGCAACTGCATACGTCTTGATCCGTTCAGGGCTTTTTCAGGGTTCCAAGTATCCGGTCCCGACCCTGTTTCGCATAGGCCGCCATCCCGAGAACCACCTGCATCTCACGGACAAGAAGGTTTCCAGGTTTCATGCCATCATCGACCTGACGGAGCGCGGGTTTCGGATCCGGGACCTGGGGAGTCGCAACGGTACCTCGGTCAACGGCGAGAAGGTCCGAGAGGCGATCCTGAAGCATGGCGATGAGATCCAGGTGGGCCCGATTCAGATGGCCTTCCTCCTGGAGCCCACTGTCCAGGATGGCGCCCTCAGGGACTCGATCTCGCTTCCACCCGAGATGACCGCCCGGGTCCGCTATCAATCCCCTGTGGAATCGGCCATGGAATGGGCGCTCCCGTCGGAGGCGTCCGAGGCCACCCCCAGCCTTGTGCGCGCCCAGATGTCCAGGCTCAAGGCCCTGTACCAGGCCAACGTCCTGCTGAGCACAGAGACCGAGCTGGAAGGGGTCTTCCCCAGGATCCTCAACCAGATCCTCGCCCTTCTTCCGGCGGATCGCGGTGTGATCCTCTTGCTGGACCCCCGCACCAATGAGTTGAAGGTCAAGTACACGGTGACCAGGAGCGGCAAGGGGGTCCCTTGGGACGTCGAGTTGAGCCGGACCATAGTGCTCGAGGCCCTCAAGGAGGGATCGGGCTTGCTCATCGAGGACGCCCGGAGAGACCAGAGGTTTTCGTTGAGGGAGAGCATCATAGAACAGGATATCCGTTCCGCCATCTGCGTCCCGTTGGTTCACGGCAGGCAGACCTTGGGCGTCATCTACCTGGATACCTTGGGCATGCCCTCGGCCTTCACGCTGGACGACCTTCGAATGGTGACAGCCATGGCCGCCCCGGCAGCGGTGCAGATTCGCAACCTCCACTTCATGGACCAGTTGTCCAGGGCCTATCTGGATACCATGGAGGTGCTGGCGAACGCCATCGAGGCAAGGGACCATTACACCGTTGGTCACACTTGGCGGGTGACGAGGCTGGCCGTGGCCATGGTGGATCGCCTGGGCTGGTCGGCTCAACAGAGAAGATACACGGAGATGGGAGGCATCCTCCACGACATCGGGAAGATCGCGGTGGAGGATGCCATCCTCAGGAAAAGGGGTCCACTCACCCCGGAGGAATTCCAGAAGATGCAGCTCCATCCAGAGCACGGGGCGCGCATCCTCAAGGACGTGGAGTTCCTCAAACCGGTCATCCCCTACGTCCTGTTCCATCAGGAGAGATGGGATGGCAGGGGGTATCCCTTCCAGTTGAAGGGCGAAGACGTGCCTGTGGAGGGGAGACTCCTGGCGGTGTGCGACGCCTTCGACGCCATGACCAGCCACCGTCCTTACAGGGAGACGCGCGAGCCGGATGACGCCATCAGGGAATTGAAACTCAACCAGGGGCATCAGTTCGATCCCGAAATGGTGGAGGCCTTCCTGGATGTCTGGAACAGAGGGGAGGTCGCCTCCATCCTTCAAGACTATGCCCGCGGGGGAAAGTCCGTACCGTGTCCTTTCTGCAGCACCCATATCCCGCTCGGCGAAGACCCGAGGGAAGGGGTCATCTTGGAATGCCCGGTCTGTGCCAAGGCCTGCGTGATCACCAGGGACGAGACGGGGTGGAAAGGGGAGCTGGTGTGAGGGAACCCGAGGGCTGAGGGGGTAGGGATCTCATGGAGATCCGACTGTGGGGGACTAGGGGCTCTGTCCCGGCTCCAGGGCCCGACACTGTCCGGTACGGGGGGAACACGACCTGTGTCGAGGTAGTCCTGGGAGACGGGAGTCGGATCATAATCGACGCCGGCACAGGGATCCGGGCGCTGGGGCGTTCCCTGATCGAGGAGCGTCACTGCCTTGACCTCCACCTCCTGATAACCCATATCCACTGGGATCACATACTTGGTTTCCCATTCTTTCTGCCCATATACAGCAAGGAGGTTCGCATCCGGCTCGATGGGTGTGCCAGGGCCATGCAGGGCCTCCAAGCCACCTTCAACCACCGCATGCTGGACGGGGTATTCCCCATAGCCTTCGGGGATCTCCCTGCGCGCATAGAGCAATCCGTGGCCATACAGAGAGGGGCCTTGAGGATCGGGGAGGCGCTGGTGGAGGGCATTGAGCTCCAGCACCCTCAAGGGGGCATGGGCTTCAAGATCGCAGAGGGCAACAGGACTTTCGTCTTCCTGACGGACAACGAGTTGAGACCTGACGCTTGGCCTGGAAGGAGTCCATGGGATTACGCCTGTTTCTGCGAGGGTGCGGACCTCCTGATTCATGACGCCCAGTACCGGCCAGAGGAGATGGGCGCCAGGAGGGGATGGGGCCATTCGGATTTTCTCTCTGCCGTTGACCTGGCCCTGGAGGCGGGGGTTCGGCATCTGGTCCTTTACCATCATGATCCGGACAGAACCGATGCCGAGGTGGAGGAGATGGAACGGATCGCTCGGGATCACGCCAAGGGCAGAGGGAGGTTCGGCCTCCTCATCGAGGCCGCGATGGAGCGTAGTGAGTGGAAGCTCTAAGGCCTCATGCTCAAGATGATCTCCTTTAGTTCGCTGTAATCCCCTGAGATCTCCTTTGCTTGGGACTCCCTCTGGTCCAGGCCGGTGAGGCTCGGTGGGACCTCTGGCTCCACCCCTATCTCCCGAAGTACCTCCGGGAACTTCGCTGGATGTGCGGTCTCTGTGGCCACGGCCAATGGCTCGTCCGATCGGCAGGCCAAGAACCGTCTCAGGGCAGCCCAGGCCACGGCCCCGTGCGGTTCGAGGATCACGCCGTAGCGATGATAGGTCCCTTCGATGGTCAAGCGGGTCAAATGGTCCGATATGGCTATGCCTGCCGCATCCCTGCGCAATGCCTCCATGTCCGGCATCCGGTAGAGGGCCCCTTGCCGGTCCATCTTGCCGCCGTAGAGATCCAACAATCTCCTCAGGTTGCTGGGATTGCCCACGTTCATGGCATTGGAGAGGCAAGCCTTCGATGGCCGAATCGGGCGGTAGATCCCGGTCTCGAGGAAGGCCGGGAATTCGTCGTTCTCATTCGTGGCGACGATGATCTTCTCCACGGGTTTACCCATCCTCTTGGCCAGGAAGTCAGCGGTGACGTTCCCGAAGTTGCCCGAGGCCACCGAATCGACAAGCCGTTCATCGCGTCGCTCGGCTAGGGCCGTGTAGGCGTAAAGATGGTAGCCCACCTGCGGCAAGAGTCGGCACCAGTTGATGGAGTTGGCTGAGGTCAACTTCAATCCATCCAGGTCTGGGTCCTCGAAGGCACGCATGGCCATGGCCTGGAGCTGGTCGAACTTGGCCTGGGCGGCCAGTGCCACCACGTTTCCACCCAAGCTGTTCATCTGTTTTGCCTGACGGAGGCTGACCTCATCCTTGGGGTAGAGTACGACCACCGTGAGCCCTTTCAAGTTGTGAAAGGCGTTGGCTATGGCCCCCCCTGTGTCACCGGAGGTGGCCACGAGGATGATCCTGTGTTCGTCCTGGGAGGCCGTGAAGTACTGCATGATACGGGCCATGAACCGGGCCGCCAGGTCCTTGAAGGAGGCGGTCGGGCCCTGGTCCAGGCGAAGCAGGTAACTGCGCCCTACCACATGTTCAAGAGGCACCGGGAAGTTGTAGGCCTCCTGTGTGATCTCCCAAAGGGCCTCCTCGGGTACCTCCCCCAGGAGGAATGGCCTCACGGCGTGGAAGGCCACCTCGGGATAGGGGCGCCCTCTGAGGGCCCACAGCTCCCCTTCTCCTAGCCTGGGTATGCGCGTCGGCATGTAAAGGCCACCGTCCGGGGGCTGACCCTGGAAGAGCGCCTCGCGGAAGCTCACCAAAGGGGATTCGCCGTTGGTGCTGTAATACATGATTGGCTCCATCTCGCCTCCCACCTTTGTCCCCACTTGTACCACATGTCCTTGTCCCACTCAACGGTCAGGGCTCCTCTCCCTCCTTGGGCCTGGCGGCCCCTGACGGATGACGGGGTGAGGGACCTGAGGCGCGACCCACGGGGACAGGAACCCGCCCTCAGGGGGAGGGCACGGAGCCCTGCGACTGAGGTTCAGCCACTGATTCGAAGACGTGCAGGGGGCGATCCAGGCCCTTGAATCGCACATCCCCCAGGTGTCGCAAGGGGGTCCCAGGGGGCAGAGACCTCTGTGTGGTCTCGGACAGCAGGATCTGCCCCCCCGTGGCCATGTCACACAGCCGGCTCGCCACGTTGACCTCCTGGCCGATCACCGTGTAGTCGAATCGCTTGCGGGACCCCACGTTCCCCACGAAGAGGTGTCCTGTGGAGATCCCTACCCCCAAGGAGAGAGACTCGACGGGGGAACCGTTCTCCGCCCACCTCTCCCGGATCTCGGCGAAGGCTGCCACCATGGACCGTGCGGCCTCAAGGGCCTTGGACGCGGGGTCTTGCACCTTCAGCGGTGCCCCGAAGAAGGCCATCACGGAATCACCTATGAACTTGTCCAGTGTCCCCCCATGTTCGAACACGATCTCGGTCATGCGGGTGAAGAACTGGTTCAAGAAGAGCCTGGTCTTCTGGGGGCCCATGCCGTGTACCACCGATGTGAAACCCCTTATGTCCGCGAAGAGCACCGTGAGGTCTCTCATCTCCCCCAGGTTCATCCAGCCCCGAGGGTGTCTCATTAGGGTCTCCGCCACTTGAGGTGGCACGTACCCCTCCAAGATGGATCGCAGCCGGGCCCTCTCCTCTGAGGCCTTGAGGAGCGAGGCGTTGCGGATCGCCACCGATGCGTGATTGGCGTAGACCATGAGGAGACGAAGCTCGTTGTCGGTGAAAGGACGGCCTGGCTCAAGACGGTTGACGTTGAGGACCCCTAGGACACGATCGTGCGTCTGCAAAGGGACGCAGACCGCAGACGCTATGGCCCTGCCCTTCGGTACGATGCCGGTGAACCCTTTGAGGTCATCCACACTGTGCAGGAGGCGCGGCTTGCGGTACTGAGCCACCCACCCTGCCACCCCTTCCCCCACTCGCACCCGAGCGCTGCGGACCTCCTCGTCTCCGGCACCGAAGGCGGCCACGGTACGCAGGACGGTCCGGCTCCGGTCCAGGAGCATCAAGGAGGACTCGTGGGCCCCTACGGCCTTCACGGCCTCCCGCACGATCATCTCCAGGAGGGTTGAGAGCTCCATCTGAGAGGTGATGGACGCGGTCACCTTGAGCAGGCCACGAAGCCCCTCCAGGTCCAGGGCCATCTCCTGGAGTTCCTCACCGTCAGCATCGATTCGAGACCTGAGCCCGCGGATCTCTCGGTGGGAGATGGCGAGGTAGAGGAGCAGGCATACGAACAACACTACGAGCCCGAAATAGTACAAGGGAGAGCCCGCCCCAGCGTCCAGAGGCAGTTGCCGCAGGCCCAGCGTGCGCAGCAGCGGGGTCAGGAGGAGTCCGAAGGTGAGCCACAGGAGGAGCAGGATCCCCCCTCGCCACAGGCCGAGTCCGCTCCGTCGGTCGTTGGCCGACTCGGGTGGATCCGCCCTCTCCAAGGGGCCGCTGCCCTCGGGGGTGATGGGAGGCACCTTATGATCCCCTTCCTTCGCCTGCATCCGAGGCGGTATCCTTCCCATGCTGCGAGGGATCCATCAGGTGGCAGCGATGATCGTAGAACTCGACCCAGGTCCGATCACCCCGCCGGATCAATAGGTTCAGGGCTGCGGTGCCCTGGCGCAGGTCTCGAAAACGAGCCAACGGGAGATCCATCGCACGGCACAGTATGGCGAGGTTGACGAAATTGTGACCGCACAGCAGGATCGTGCCTCCCTGCGGATGCTGGGCACAGATCCTTTCCAGCGCTCTCCAAGCCCGGACTTGGACCTCCTGGAGGTTTTCCCCTCCGGGCATCCTCACCCTGGACGGGTCCTCCAGCCAGACCTTCAGGATGTCGGGATAGCTCGAGGCCCACTGCCTGGCCTCCATGCCTTCGAACTCTCCCAAATCCATCTCCGCCAAGTCTTCCTCGACCCAGATGGGGGCGCGCGGGTGAAACGTCCCGATCACCCTTGCGGTCTCGAGGGCCCGAAGCAGGGGGCTCGTATGAATGGCGCGGATGCCCTCCTGCTTGAGGAAAGCGGCCAAGGCCCTGGCTTGGGCCCTCCCTTTTTCGTTGAGGGGAATGTCGCTCCTCCCCTGGAACCTGTGACAGGAGTTCCAGTCCGTCTCCCCGTGCCGGACGAGCCATATGCGGGTGGGTCGTCCTGTCATCAGCGCTGACGCCTCCACCATGCTTGCCGCGCTCCCTGGGGGCAAAGGGGCGATCTTTGTTCGTTACTTCGTTACCTCAGATCGAGCTGAGGTAACTGTGAATGGAGCTCGCTGCCTTGCGACCAGCACCCATGGCGAGTATGACCGTGGCCGAGCCTGTGACGATGTCTCCTCCGGCCCAAACGCGCTCCTTCCTGGTGCGGCCGGTGTCGTCGGCCACGATGTAACCCCAGCGGTTGGTCTCCAGCCCCGGTGTCGTAGATGGCACCAGGGGATTCGCGGAGGTCCCGATGGCCACTATCACCATGTCCGTCTCCATCGTGAACTCAGATCCATGGATGGGCACCGGTCGCCTTCGCCCGGAGGCATCGGGCTCCCCTAGTTCCATCCTCATGCACTCCATGGAGCGGACCCAGCCCCTGTCGTCTCCGAGGAAACGCACAGGGTTGGTCAGCAGCTCGAAGAGGATTCCCTCCTCCTCTGCGTGGTGGATCTCCTCGGCCCTGGCCGGCATCTCCTGTCTGGAGCGGCGGTAGACGATGCGGACGGTCTCGGCCCCCAGTCGCAGGGCCGTGCGGGCTGAGTCCATGGCCACATTGCCGGCGCCCAGGACCACCACGTGCCTTCCCACGGCTATGGGGGTGTCGTAGTCCGGAAACAGATAGGCCTTCATCAGGTTGGAACGGGTCAGGTACTCGTTGGCCGAATAGATCCCGCAAAGGTTCTCGCCCGGGATCCCCATGAATACCGGAAGTCCGGCACCGAGACCCAGGAAGACCGCATGGAAGCCCTCCTCATTGAGGAGTTCGTCCACCGTGACGGTCTTTCCCACCACCACGTCCATCTCGATCTTGACCCCTAGCCTCTTGAGGTAGTTCACCTCCGCCCTCACGATCTCCTTGGGGAGCCTGAACTCCGGGATCCCGTAGATGAGGACCCCCCCCGGCTCGTGGAGGGCCTCAAAGATCACGACCTCATGGCCCTTCTTTATGAGGTCACCGGCGAGGGTGAGCCCTGCGGGGCCAGAGCCGACAACGGCCACTCTCTTCCCTGTCGGTGGGTCCATGGCGGGCATCGCGAATGTCCCGTGAGCCCTGTCGTAGTCGGCCACGAAGCGCTCCAAGCGGCCGATGGCCACAGGATCCCATTTCTTTCCCAAGATGCATCCCTTCTCGCACTGATCCTCCTGGGGGCAGACGCGGCCGCAGACCGCCGGCAGGGAGTTGGTCTCGCGGATCTTGGCCGCGGCCTCGAAGAACCTCCCCTCGGCCGTGAGGGCTATGAAAGAGGGTATGTCTACCTCCACCGGGCAAGACGGGACGCAGCCCGGCTTCTTGCACTGGAGACATCTACTGGCCTCCAGCATGGCCTGTTCCGGGGTGTAACCCAACGGGACCTCCTTGAAGTTCTTCGCCCGCTCCCGGGGTTCCTGCTCTGGCATTGGCTGACGAGGTATCTTCGACTTCTTCGCTTGTCCACCCTCAGCTCCCTTCTCGGTCATGACCTTTGCCCTCCGTGTGCCTGCCCCTTGAATCGATCGTAGGCCACCTTCTCCTGTGGCATGTACATCATCAGGCGCTTGCTCAGCTCATCGAAGTCCACTTGGTGTCCATCGAAGTCCGGCCCATGAACGCAGCAGAACTTGGTCTCACCTCCCACCCTGACACGGCAGGCCCCGCACATCCCGGTGCCATCCACCATGATGGGGTTGAGGCTGACGATGGTCTTCACCCCGAAAGGCTTAGTGGTCTTGCACAGGAACCGCATCATGGGCACAGGCCCGATACCCATCACGAGCTTGACCTCCCTCGTCTCTTCCAGGATCTGCTTGAGCACATCGGTGACGAATCCGTGGTGGCCGTAAGAGCCATCGTCTGTTGTCACGTGGAGGACGTCGCACACCGCGGCCATCTCCTCCTCCAGGATGAGGAGCTCCTTGGTCCTGGCCCCGATGATGCCGATCACACGATTGCCGGCCTCGAAGAAGGCCCGCGTCACCGGGTAGATGACAGCTACCCCCAGCCCCCCTCCGACGCAGACCACGGTCCCGAGCTTCTCCACGTGGGTCGGGACCCCCAACGGTCCTATCACGTCGCTGAGCCTCTCCCCTTCTTCCATGAGGGCCAACATGGCAGTGGTCTTTCCGACGACTTGAAAGTAGAGGCGGATCCACCCCTCAACAGGATGGGACTCCGCCACGGTAAGGGGGATCCTCTCCCCCCTCTCATTGGCTCTCAGTATCACGAACTGCCCTGGCCTGGTCTTCTTCGCTATCCGCGGGGCGTGGACCCTGAACATGTTCACCGTCCCCTGCGCCATGCTCCTCTTCTCCAGTATCTCGAACAACGTCGCCACCCCCTTTCGCCTCATTCTGCCATGCACCCCTCTCCATCTGCCTCTGTCTCACGAGGATCTGGCTCCGGTGACACCCGAGCTGTGATCATAGCCGCTGGGCGGGCCATTGTCCAGGTCTGCCCGTCTGGCGGAGCCCGGTGCCTCGGCCTTTGGGGAAATCCCCCTGTGGCCGGAGCCCCAGCCGCCTCAGGGGGAAAGGAAGGTGCCAAGCGGAGGGACATGGAGTCCCATCGCTTAGGGGGGCATTGCCTGAGAAGGCCGTTTCAGCGTCTCTTGCATACGAGTGATGTATCGTGCATCATGAGTGACGTATTCTGTGGTTCCCCTTGTCTTTCATCCATTGAAATCAGGAGCTGGCCATGGAGGAGTTGACTCACTTCGATCTCCGAGGGCGCGCTCGCATGGTGGACGTGGGCGGCAAAGAGGTCACGCATAGGGTCGCGATCGCCTCTGGTTGTGTGCGGATGAGACCCGAGACCCTCGATCTCATCCTAAGTGGAAGGCCCAAGAAGGGGGATGTCCTCGCGGTGGCGCAGCTCGCAGGCATACAGGCTGCCAAACGTGCCCCGTTCCTGATCCCCCTTTGTCATCCTGTCAGACTCACCTCTGTCCAGGTGGAGCTGGAGCCGGATGAGGACTTGCCGGGGGTACGCATACGGGCTACGGTGGAGGCCAGGGACCGGACCGGGGTGGAGATGGAGGCGTTGACGTGCGTGGCCGTGGCCGCACTGACCGTTTACGATATGTGCAAGGGTTTGGATCGGGAGATGATCCTTTCCGATGTAGGCCTGGAACACAAATCAGGGGGAAAGAGCGGGACCTTCCGTAGGCCCCCTGTCGGGGCCGGCGATGACCCTCGGGACCACAGGCCCCTCGCCAATCCCCCGAAGGGTGAGGGGTCCCGATGAAGGGTGACCCTTCCAGCTTCTTGCCCCTGGTGGATGCCCACGCCCACCTCTACGGGGATGCCTTCTGCCATGACCTCCAAGAGGTGCTACGGCGTGCCGAAGAGGCCGGGGTCCAGGCCATCGTGGCAGTGAGCGAGGGCATCTCGGATGCGGAGGAGACATTGGCCCTCGCGAGGCGCCATCCTTTGATCAAGCCGTGCGCCGGGCTCCACCCGGCTATCCTCGAGTGGGAGGAGGCCGAGGAGATGATGGCCTTCATCCGAGCTCACCGGGAGGATCTGGTGGCAGTAGGGGAGGTGGGACTGGACTACTGGGTGGCAAGGGAAGAGACCCAGCGGGACCTCCAGAGGAGGATCCTGACCCGTCAGATCTCGCTGGCCAGGGAGCTGGAGTTGCCAGTGAACGTCCATTCGCGATCGGCCGGGAGGCACACCATCGAGCTGCTGCGAGAAAACGGCCTCGAGGATGTACTCCTGCATGCCTTCGACGGCAAGGGCTCCTCTGCCAAGGAGGGCTTGGAGGCGGGCTACTACTTCTCCATCCCCCCTTCCATCGTGCGCTCTCCGCAGAAACAGAAGCTCGTGCGCCACCTCCCCCTGGATCGCTTGATGCTTGAGTCCGATTCCCCTGTCCTTGGCCCCACGAGCAGCGAGCGCAACGAACCCAGCAACGTCCGCCTGGCGTGCCAATGGGTGGCCGCCATAAAGGGGGTGCCGGCAGAAGAGGTGGCCCGCATCACGACGGAGAACGCCAAGAGGCTCTTCCGGAGGGCATTTGGCTGAGTTGCCATTCCTCAGTGGGCCTGTGGCCAAGGAGAGATCTGCCCCTGGCGGGTATGGATGGGTCGGTTGAGTGGCGAGCACCGGTGTGCCGCCGGAGGGCCCGTCCCCTGCCCTGAAGGCAGGGGCAATGGCTCCTGCGGCGGGGGTGCGAGGCGCTACAGGCTGGCCGCCGAGGCCTGAGGCAAGGGGGGAAGGGGCCCTCACCGGAATCACACCGCGTTTGCCTTGTGGTTTGCCTTGGACTATGCTAAAAGATATATAGGTCCGGAGGGTGAGGGCGCAGATGGCCTTCACCCTTTTTTCCATGCAGGCAGTGGAAAGGAGGCTTTCGCGCATGGGCATGACCAGTTATCTTTTCACCTCGGAGTCAGTGACAGAGGGGCATCCCGACAAGGTCGCGGATCAGATCTCGGATGCCATACTCGATGCCATCATCGAGCAAGACCCGCGCTGCCGGGTGGCCTGTGAGACCCTCGTTACTACAGGCATGGCCATCATCGCCGGCGAGATCACCACCAGTTGCTACGTGGAGATGCCGCACATAGTCCGGCAGACCATAAAGGAGATCGGTTATAGCAACTCCTCCATGGGGTTCGACTGGGAGACGTGCGCGGTCCTGACGAGCATCGACCAGCAGTCCCCAGACATAGCCATGGGGGTGAATGGGAAGGAGGAACAGGGCGCTGGCGACCAGGGACTGATGTTCGGCTACGCGTGCACCGAGACAGAGGAACTCATGCCGATGCCGATAGTCTTCGCCCACAGGATCACAAGGCGCTTGGCCGAGGTGCGGAAGAGAGGGATCCTGGACTTCCTGCGACCCGATGGGAAGTCTCAGGTCACCATACAATATGTGGACGACCGGCCGGTGCGGATCGATTCGGTGGTGGTGGCTGCCCAGCACAGCCCGGACGTGGAGGTGGGGACACTGAGGGAGGCCATCGTGGAGGAGGTGATAAGGAAGGTCCTCCCCGCGGAGATGCTCGATGCCAAGACCCAGTTTTACGTCAACACCACCGGCCGCTTCGTAGTGGGTGGTCCCATGGGGGACTGCGGCCTCACCGGCCGCAAGATCATCGTGGACACCTACGGGGGTGTGGGGAGCCACGGTGGGGGTTGTTTCTCCGGGAAGGACCCATCCAAGATGGATCGGAGCGCCTCGTACATGGCCCGGTACGTGGCCAAGAACATAGTGGCTGCAGGTCTGGCGGAGAAGTGCGAGGTCCAGGTGGCCTACACCATAGGCAGGGCTGACCCTGTCTCCATAATGATCCATACCTATGGGACGGGCAAGATCCCCCCGGACCGCATCGCACAACTGGTGACCGAACATTTTAGTTTCAAGCCAGCGGACATAATCCGGCACCTGGCCCTGCTCAGGCCCATCTACAAGAAGACCGCCTGTTACGGTCACTTCGGGAGGAACGACCCGGACTTCACCTGGGAGCGGGTGGACAAGGCCGAGGAGCTGAGGCGGGCCGCAGGCCTTTGAGCCGGTCGGGGTCGATGGAGTGAGGCCTTACCTGCGGAGGAGCGGATGAGGGCAGCGTCGGATATCAAGGACAGGGGACTGGCAGCCAAGGGGAGGGCCCGCATCGAATGGGCTGAGAAAGAGATGCCCGTCCTGGTGAGCATCCGCCAGCGCTTTTCCAAGGAGCGTCCGCTGCGCGGGGTTCGCCTGGGCGCCTGTCTGCATGTCACAACCGAGACAGCGGTCTTGGTGCGCACGCTCAAGGCCGGGGGGGCTCGCGTGGCCCTTTGTGCCTCCAATCCTCTGAGCACCCAAGACGACGTGGCCGCCTCACTGGTCCAGGACGAGGGGGTCTCGGTCTTCGCCATCAAAGGGGAGGACTCAAGCAGGTACTACGACCACATCCGCGCCGTGCTGGACACGGGACCCGTCATCAGCTTGGACGATGGGGCCGATCTGGTGTCCACCATCCACCAGGAGAGGAGGGACCTCTTGGGGGGCTTCCTGGGCGGGACCGAGGAGACCACCACTGGGGTCATACGGCTTCGCAGCATGGCCAAAGAAGGAGTGCTGGCATATCCCATAATCGCCGTCAACGATGCCAAGACCAAGCACCTGTTCGACAACCGTTACGGTACTGGCCAGAGCACCATCGACGGGATCTTGAGGGCGACCAATCGGCTGCTGGCCGGGGGCGTCTTCGTGGTGTGCGGGTACGGATGGTGCGGCAGAGGGGTGGCCATGAGGGCCAGGGGCATGGGCGCCGACGTGATCATAACGGAGGTGGATCCCATAAGGGCCCTGGAGGCGACCATGGACGGATTTCGGGTGATGCCCATGGGGAAGGCCGCCCCGGTGGGGGATTTCTTTTGCACCCTCACCGGAGACATCCGGGTGATACGCAAGGAGCACTTCCTGAAGATGAAGGAGGGGGCCATTGTCGCCAACTCCGGGCACTTCAATGTCGAGCTGGACTTGGAGGGGCTCGCGGATGTCACCCAGCAACAGCGGGAGATCCGGCCCTTCGTCAGGGAGCACCTGCTTCGCAACGGAAGGAGGATCTATGTCCTGGCCGAGGGGAGGCTGGTGAACCTGGCCGCTGCCGAGGGTCACCCACCCAGTGTCATGGACATGAGCTTCGCCAATCAAGCGCTGAGCGTGGAGTACCTGGTTTGCAACAAGGGGAGATTGGAGCCACAGGTCTACCCCGTCCCGGAGGAGATCGACAGGTCCATCGCCCGGCTCAAGCTCGCAGCCATGGGGATCCAGATAGACCGCCTGACCTCGGAGCAGAGGCGCTATCTGAGATCATGGACGCAAGGCACGTGAACCGGTAGGGTGCCGCAAGCGGCGGCCCCTCAAGGCGCAGACCAAAGCAGCTCGCCCCCTTCATCCAAGATGACCATGGAGTATTCGGGTTTCCCTTCCCCTGTTTCGTCATCGGCGCCTCCTGTCTGAAGGCTTCCCACCGAGACCCTCAAGTGACCGTCTTGATCCGCCATCTGGAGGGTTGGCCCGCCATCGGCATAGACCCCGAGGCCTGCCCTTGGCCGTCCCTCTCCATCGTAGAAATTCAGCGTCACATCCTCGTCCTCGTTGAAACCGAGATGGGCCCTGATGGTCCGCTGCCGGTCCCTGAGCATGAGGCCGGGATCGCCGTCCCCTGTGAGCTCCAGGCCCAAACGACCCCTGGAGTCCTCGTCGTTGAGGCTCAGGGCAGGCTCGTCCGCCTGGCCGAGCCCGAGGGAGGCCCTGCGGGAGGCATCCCCACCCAACAGGACGAGCTGGGGTCTCCCCGTGAGCCAAGTCCCCAGCAAGACCCTGAACTCGCCCCTTTGGTCGTGGAGCGAAAGGAAGGATTCCCCCACCGGGTCGACCCCTGCCATCACGCGGATCTCACCTTGGCGGTCGTAGAGTATCAGTTTGGAGCCAGCGTCATCGACGGCCAAGCGGGCCATTGGATTCCCCCTGGAGTCGAGCAGCCGGAACTCCTGGGCAGCCACAACCTTCTGGCGTTGAGCCACCCTCTGTGCGAAGGCGGCCTCGCCCCCCAAGAGACGACTCGAGACCATCCCGCCGACCAGCCCAGCTATTGCCGGGACGAGCAGTGCGGCATGAAACCGTTTCGTTCCCATGGCGATTCCTTCTCTCCTTAGGGATTCTGGATCGTCTTCACGGCGTTGCTTTCCTGCCTTTGTCGCCCCGGGGCGAGGCGCCTGGGGGCAAGAACCCTTCGAACTTCTTGAGCAGTTCCTCTAGCTTGGCCTCGTAGTAGGGCACGTTCACATCCGGATGGGCAGGGTCGTAGTCGTAGGCGAGTTTGCAGTTCTCATAAACCCTGACCTTCCTCCCGGAACCGGTGACGTAGTAGGAGACCTGGTCGCCGGCCCTGTAATCCCGGCCGGAGGCCAAGGCGAGCGCGTATGGGGCCGCAGGGGTCCTCTTCTTGGCCCTGACCTTCTCCTTGTACCCATCCGGTGACTCGGTGAGGGTCTCGGTCTTGGCGAGCCAAGAGATGTCCATCTGGTGACTTCGGAGCCTTTCCCTGTACTGCCTGAAGAGCCCTTGGATTTCCTCGCCCCTTTGCTCCAGGAGGAGCCTGATCATGGCCGAGAGGAACTCCCGGAGAAACCTCTCTATCCCCCTGGAGCGCAAGGCGCTGCCCTTTATGATCACCCCTCCGGAATGGTCCAGGAGGGCGTAGTTCTTCCTCTTGTAAGAGAACATGGCCTTGTAGCACCCGTCCATCTCCACCTCGATCCCTTCCGGCAAGGTCTCGGAGAGCCTCGCCACCAAGGCCCTGGCCTGCTCCTCTGTGCGAACCCCCTCAGGCGGGGTGAAGTAGATCCCGTCTGTGTCGATCTCGATGGGGGTCGCCCCTTCCCTGCGCAGCCAGTCGATCATCTGCCGGATGAGCTCCCTGCCCTTCCTGGTGACCTCGGCCGCCACCTGGGGGTCAGAGAAATGGTGCAGTTCGGTCCCCAGGTAACCGTAGAAGGAATTGATCAATACCTTGAAGGTCTGCTGCATGGCCTCATAATAGTCCCGCTCATGCTGCTCGCTGGCCTGGTGGGCCATGCGTTTGGCCTCCAGCCTGAACTGCCTCAGGTCGCGCAGGAGCGGCAAGAAGACATCCAGGCTGTCTCCCTCGGGCTTCATGCCATAGGAGAGCATGATGGAGGGGTAAAGGGAGGCCACGTCACAGTGGACCACACCCGAGACCACGCCCTGTATGAACATGTCGGTGTATCCACCCTCCAGCTCCCCCTTTCCCTTGGGCTTTGGGACCGAGGTCCTCCTCCTCAGGTACTCGCGCAGGAACAGGGCGTTGATCTTCGTGGCGTTTCCCCTGACGAAGATGTTCTGGTAGGTGAAGGGGAAAATGCTGGTCTGGAGAAAGAAGGGATAACCGAGGAGCTCCGAAAGGGCCAATGTCTCCCTGACGTCATCCAGGTTGTATCGTTTGAAGGCCTCGGGGTCGTTTTCGTAGTACCAAGAGATCTTCTCCCTCTCTATGTAAGTCCTCCCCTCCTCGGCAAGGCCGAAATGGATGGCAGCGGATTTCAGACCGTAGCTCTCCAGCTCTCGGGCGGTGGTATCGTAGTATTGCAGAAGGAACATGGTGTCCACCACGTGCCTGCCGAACACCTCCAGGCGCGTGTAGTCTATGATCCGTTCGGCCACACTGAACCGAGAGCGCCTGATGCGTGGCTCGCTCCCATCTCTGCCCCAGGGCAACGAGACGCCATGCATCCTGGCCCTTGCCACGATGTACTCCAAATCGAAGTTGAACAGGTTGTGCCCCTCCAGGACGTCGGGGTCCACACGGCGGATGCGATCGCCCAAGGCCTCGATGATCTCGCCTTCCCCCAGATCCTTGCCGAAGAGGACCTCGGAGTATCCCCTGTTGTCCATCAGGGCGACGGACAGTATGCGGTCTTCCTCCCTCTGCGGGTTGGAGAATTCGTATCCAGGGGCACACGCGGTCTCTATGTCCAAGGCGAGCCTGTGGAGGTCCTTGAAGCCGAGCCCCTTGAAGAGGGTCTTTCCGGTGAGGAGCAGATGCTGGTGTACTGGATCTGACAGGAACAGATAAGGGGCCTGAGGGGAAGAGGCGGGCTCTCCTGTGGTCTTCTGCAGATGGTCCCTCGCCTTCAGGCACGTCCCCCATCTGTCGAACAGGACCAGGACGCGGAAGGGGTTGGAAGAGGCGAGGGCCTCCTTCTTGAAAGGAAGCTTGAAGCCTTGCAGCAGGGCATCGTCTTCGAGGAGGACAAAGGGGGTGAAGGGCTCGTCCCTGGTCTCCAGCCGCCCCCCGACGCGTAGGAACAGCCGCATGAGGTCATCCCCCATGGGCTCGATGGCCAATATCCCCTCGGTGGGGTCCGCACCGAAAAGGACCACGTTGCCTCGCAATCCCAATGTCCCCATGCCGCCTCCAGGATCATCCCTTCCGGTTTGGCCGGGAGAGGGGAAAGAGGGCAAAGCCTCCCTGTTGACCGTTCACAGGAAATGTGACCTGTCGCCTGTGTGCGACTCCAGTCGCAAATACAGGCCCACGCATCACCAGGATAATGCTCATGGTAGATGATCCGCCTTGGTGAGGCAAGGAGAAGCACAAGTGGGTAATGTCAAGAGTTTTGTGTCAGGGCAAGGAAGGGTTTAAGGGCACCTTGCCTTAGGTTTTCGTAGGTGAATACTGCGTATAGGATTCGGGCCATGGAGGTGCGGTCTGAGAAGACCCCCATGGGACGAGTCCTTCTTCTGACCTCCCGGAACCTGCGCTCGATGGCATTGGTGGTTCGGATCTTGGACCACCAGGAGCGCTCCTTGACCTGGAAGAAGCTCAGCAGTTCTTCCTCGTCTTTCATCAGGCACTTGACTGCCTTAGGGTATAGGGCCTTCCAACGCTCACAGAACCCCCCCAGGGCCTTCTGGGCTCTCTTGAGGCTCGAGGCATGGTAGATGCGCTGGAGGTCTTTCTTCATGGCACTATGGTCTGCCTTGCGGGCATAGTTGAGCACGTTTCGCCCCTTGTGGGCCCAGCAGCGCTGAAGGGGCACCCTGGGATACACCAGGGGCAGGGCAGCCAAAAGCCCCTTGCCTCCATCGGTGACGATCATCTCAAGGCCCTCTCCATCGAGCCCCCTGTCATACATGTCATTGAGAAAGAGCTCCCAGGCCTCCTGGGATTCCCCCTGGGCAATGCAGAAGTCGATCACCTCCTTGCTCCCCTCGGGGGTGATCCCCAAGGCCACCAATACCACCCGCTTCACGGACCCCGCCCCCGTCCTCCTCCTCATCACCACACCGTCTAGAATCAAGAATCGATACCTCCTATCCAAGGGCCTCCTGTGAAACCCCTCCACCGCCCGATCCAGGGCCTTGGCTACCTCGCTGACCGTGGTGGCACTGACAGGCTCCCCCAACACCGGCAAGAGCGCCTGAGCCACCTTGCGGGTGGAGATCCCAAGGACAAAACAAGCCAAGATCATTCGATCCACCTGCCTCACCCGGCGGCCATAGGCACGCACCACCCCAACCGCACTCATCCTCCTGGTCCTCGGCACACTGAGCTCAATGTCCCCCAACTCCGTAAGCAGATGACGAGAAAAGCTGCCATTTCGACGATCCACACCCCCACGACGACGCAACTCCTGAAGCTCCCGATCTATACGGTTGGCCATCCTCTCCTCGAGGATCCCCTTGAGGGCCTCACGACTCGCCACCCGATAGTCAGCCTCCCACCCCTCAGCACTAAGCCCCATCTCCTCCATTACCTCAAAGGCCTGCGGTAAACTCCGAATCACCACCTGCTGTCCCATGGGATACCCTCCTTCACCAGTCCTCCACTAAACCCTAAGGAGGTACCCCTTTCCCACCCCTGACACAAGAAAGTTTACGCTACCTGTGGTGGGG